>Ga0115013_10001846_pt1 | contig 12033 bp, 6 predicted proteins | sample SouAtlMetagenome_2_FD_88686 | JGI IMG/M metagenome (GOLD analysis project Ga0115013, IMG submission 88686) | Marine eukaryotic phytoplankton communities from Atlantic Ocean - South Atlantic ANT15 Metagenome | ecosystem: Environmental > Aquatic > Marine > Oceanic | place: South Atlantic Ocean...
CGAGGACCGCAAGCGTGGCGCATAATCCGCCCCTCGACAGGCAAGCCAGCTGGCATCAATGCCTGACCGAGTGTCAGCGTGTGGAGCAGTCCGTTTCGACGGAACGCGCGAAGCGAGAGGCTCTGCAACAGTGTCACGACATTCAGCCGCAAGAACGAGAGGCTGCAACGGTCCACGAGCCGCCTGGTCGCGGCTTTCACTCTTTGTTGTCTGAGCTGTGGGGGCCGCGATAAATGAACGCACTGCACCACAGCCAGCCTACCCTAGACAAATGTGGCTTGAACGTAAAGCATGTGGTCTAAAGATACATGCTGGGGGAACCCACCCCCGATGAGTTGTACTGGCCTCTCCCGTACACAATTACGTATCCACGGGTCTACCCCTCTCTATACGCCGCCTAGTGAGGTGAGCATGGGTCGGCCGTGCGCAGTGACGCTTGACCCGCTGGTACGCCAGCCCAAGTCCAACCCACGCAGGACCCCTGGTCCGCGCCACCCCGCCGTCTCCGTCCGAACCAAGAGACTACCACCCCGCCCGTTCCGTGACAGGGACGTCGGTTAGTGCGGACGGAATTCACGGGGCACGAGACAATCTAGGATGCACCGCCATGAGACACGCCCAAATTATGGAGATTGTTGAGAGATACATAGAGCACCGCGATGCAAACCTGTCACCACCCGCCCCACTCCCTCTCCCAGTTGCGATATTTATTGAGAAACTTTGCCGTCGACGACTTTTTTCCATTTTTCCCCAGTCTGGACGACAGTGTTGCCCCGCCAGGTCCGAGTCCCACTCCCCCAACAACCCGAAGCGAGACGTCCGTGGTTCCACCTGTCGCACAACTCCTTGGACCTCAAGGACGGAGATGGCCCCGTCACGCGAGTTTCAAGGCACGTAGCTCAAGGTCGACGATCGGACCCACATCGCACGAGCTGTTCAACGCCCAAGGGAGCACTCGAAATCACCGCATCGAACCAGACTACTCGGAAACGCGGGTGAAGATTTTCATCGCAATCCTGAGCCCAAGCCACGAATCCAGGTCGACCACAAGCCGTCCACCGTCCGCGCGCGCGGTGGCAGCATCCGCCATTTGTGGCAACCGCGACTCGCGCGAGGTGGGAGATGAAAATGAACAGGGAGAACATGGGCAATCAACTCTGTGGTGGCTCGGCTACGAGCTTCCCGTGAACGCAGCACTGGCATGGCCGATCCTGAACTGTGGACGATCAAACGCTGCTCCGTGCAGGCGACTCCGTCTGATCCGTGCAGGTCTGGACGCGCTGGGCGTACACCTGGACGCCCTCGGGATGGCCGCTGTGGAGGTGCGGCACGATCTCCCTGTGAAGGCACTGCAACGTTTTAGACGTCTGCTTCTGGGCCCACGGGTAGCAGTGTTTCGGTCTGTTCATCGCCGCGTTCAGGTTCGAGGAGTCGTCGACGGGCGGAGGCGGGCTGCCCGTCCGAAGCGAAGTCGGGGTCCGCCTCCCTCGAGGAGAGAAGAGAGACGAAACGTAGTTCGTCACCAAGGGGGAGTTTCACGATCGGCTTCACTCGCCTGCCCCTGGGCTTCACCGTCGTGGAGCAGACGGGCAACCTACTCACTTTGCCGCCCGCCGTGCCCACGAGGATCTCCTCGAATGCAACGTCCCTGTACAACTCCATTTCGCGCTCGTAGCGCTTACGTTCCTCCTCGGCCCGCATCAGATATGGCTGCTGCTCGGCCTCTGGGAGAGCTGCGAACTCTTGCTTGCGCCTGAATAGCTCACGGAACGACCAGCGGCGTTCAGGCTCCCCCCTGCACGACAGGCCCGCAAGACTTCTGGGCGGGGACGCCGCACAGGCGATTGCCGCCCCAGGGGAGCCCTCTGGAGGGAGGCCCCATGATCGCGGGCGAAACTGATCGGTCTCGCACTCACGCTCCGAGAACCACAGCTTCCATGCTTGCCTGGCCTTTGCGGGCACCTTCACCATGCGGCCAGACACGATACGGAGCGCGAGGAGGCAATCGCCGCCCGCAACGAAGCAGCAACCCTTCAAACCCACCCCCCCTTCTCTTAAGACTGAATTCAGTGAGAGGCACACGATGGCCGTAACCCAGCCTCGTTGTCAAAAACACGCAATCGCCAACGTCTCTGTCCGCCTGTGTGCCGCGTTGCTGGCCCTCATCTTCAGCGCAGGTTCCCAGATCTTCGCCAATCTCGCTGTCACCACCCTCATCGCTGCCAGCCTCGATGCGATCGTCGTCATCTTGAGCGCTGCGATAGTCGTCATCATCTTCCTCGATGCGAGCGGGCTCGGGATGCGGGGCAGTGCAGTCGGCCTCCTGCTGGACCCATGTGTATCCCGTCTCCGTGTTCTGCACGCTGATCCACCCGCCTTCTGCCAAGTGCCCTCTGATCCGGTTGTCCTCCTCCGCATGCTGGATATCCACAATCTCAAGCACCTCACCCCTCTTGAGTTCGCGAAGGATCTCACCTCCGCGCCTGATATCGGAGGAAACCCCAACGCGCGACTGAATCGCGCGGTATGTACCAGGCAGGAACTGACTCGGCCGCGATGCAACAAGATGTCGCGCTGACACTGCGCTCGTGGCTTGCGGCATGTGCGCCACACCCGCTTCCGCCGTGTGGCGATCCTCGACCGTGCTCCAGCTGCTCTTAGCGGGCGTCGGGATAGAGGTCACGCGTTCATACTGCAGTACCGCGGCGTCGGGATCCTGTCCCTGGTCTAGCGCGTCCTGCCGTACAACTGCTTTGACCGACTGAAAGTGTTTATGCCTGCCGTCTTCGCTTCTGAAGCGGGCTTGTGCGGCCTCCTCTCTTTTTTTCCTCAACATCTGATCGATCGCCCGAAGCTCCTCGTCGGCCATCCTCGATACGCCGCAAGACGCGACCTGGTCTCCATCCCGCGTCCGCATCACGATACTGCCCGCCGACTTGATGGTCGAGCACCTGCAATCCTTGCCAAGGGAGGTGCGCAGTATTTTTCCCTGCTTTGAAGCAACAAGGAGTGCGTCAGTCTCTGAGGTACGGTGCGCCCAGAGGAGCTCGTCACTGCCTTGTACGTCCATGACCTTAATGCACCTGCCTGGCTGGAGCGCCCTGAATCGCGAGAGCGGCACCTTCTTGAAGACGCCATACTTCGAAACGAGGACAACACATTCTTCCACCTGGTCCTTAAGCAGGCCCTGGGGCACAGTTATAACCGATGTGACCTGGTGCTCCCCCCCCGAGAAGCCAGGAACCAGGTTGCTAATGGGCGTACCAGCAGCGTCGCGCTTCTTCAGCGGGACGTCCAAAGCCTGCAAAGTGTAGACCATGCCATGCTGTGTGAAGAGCAGCAGCTTGTCGAACTCGTGGCAACAATAGACGCCCGACAAGGCCTCGTCTCCTTGAACCTCCTCCGCTGCCTCGTTATCGTCGCCCTCCGTAGCTCTGCTCTTCTTGTCGAGAACATTCTTGGTGTCCATCTTCGTGCCAACACGTCTTGCGCGCCACTCACTTGTGCGGACGCGCTTCGCGTGAAACTTGCTGCCGAAGACGAGCACACACTGCCAGTTGACGAGTCCTTCGTCATCTTCCTTGCCAGCCGACTTCCTCATGAGCCTCAAAGCTGACTCCTCCTCCTTGGCGTCAGAGGCATCCACGGCATCCAGCGCCTCTTCCAGCCTTGCAAGATCTCTCTCCCACATTGCTTCGAGTGGCAACCTTCGAAGTTGGTCAAGGGCTGCCGACTTCTCCTCGACGAGCGTCTCTAGGGCACCCAGCCGCTCCTCGGTGAGCGTCCAAAGCTTCATCTGCAAGAGATAACCGTAGCCTTGCGGCCCCGAGTCCAGAGGCACCGCGTCGTCGTCTATCTGCTCCCCAGTTGTGATTCGCTGGATCTCATACATGGTCAGCAGCCCGAAGTCGCGCACGTGATTCACGAGCTGATCTGTCTTGCAGTTCCCCACAGGGATTTCCTCGTTCACGACGAACTGGATGAAGAGCATTTTGTTGCGTAGGACAGTCAGCTCACGCTCCAACTTACGGATCATGTGCTGCCTACGCTTCGCATACACCCCCAGGCGCGCGTCGGCGAACTCGACCAGTATCTGCTCTGGACTGTCGTATTTCCGAATCTTGCCCTCAGCGTCGAACAGTATCATATTCGTTGTCGCGAGTGAGCCCCTGAGGTGAAAAACCCGGTCAAGGCCCCGACGCTCTGCCTCCGCGAGCTTGTCTGGGGTAATTGAGCAAACGAAACGAACCAAATTCTCTGTGTGGTATTCGCGAACATCCGTAATAGTGGCACTTCGCTCGGCGCCTGCCTGGGGCAGCTGCTCCAAGATCCACTCCTTGTAGTCCTGCGTCCACTTTCGAAGAGGCAACTCCACGATCTCCACTTTTGTGCGACCGCGCTTGGTCGCAACGCCGTTGACGTCGAACTTTCCGTCTTCTTTGCCTGGCATGATGGACCCCTTGAAGCCCTTGTGCCATGGGGCCATTGGCATCAAGGGCTCATTGCGGAGATGTCGGCGGAGGTTCGCGATGATCTCACGAGGGTTGTAGTTCGGCACAGATGTACTCCAACCAACGCCGATACCATTGGCCCCGTTCACGAGTACCATCGGAATCACTGGTGCATACCACTTCGGCTCGATATCCTGGCCCTCGTCTTTGAGGTAGTCGAGGACTGCATCATCCTCTTCGGGGAAGATGCAGCGTGTCACCCTGGACAACCGCGTGAAGATGTATCGCGCAGCTGCGTGGTCCCTCCCACCCTGCATGCGCGTGCCGAACTGCCCGCTTGGAACAAGAAGATTGATGTTGTTTGCACCTACGAACGTCTGGGCCAGGCTGATGATAGTTCCATGTAATGAGGCTTCCCCGTGATGGTACGCAGCGTGCTCCGCAACGTAACCAGACAGCTGCGCCACCTTCATGTCACACGTCAACTTCCTCCTGAAACAACAGAAGATGACCTTGCGTTGCCCGATCTTCAACCCGTCAACAAGGCATGGGATCATCCGATCCACATCGTAGCGTGCGAAAGCAACAAGCTCCTTGTTCACGAAGTCAGCGTAGGTCAACGTGGGCTGTGAGTGGTCTACGAAAACATCGGGAGAGGAGCACGCAATCCACTTCTTCCTGTCGTCGGCACGTTTACCGTTGAACGCCATGTCGATGAGGTCATCGTCATCAGCACCAGAGTAGGTGAATGAAATTTCATGACTCCCAAGATCTGAGAAGTATTCTTGAGCTTCAGCAGATGTGCTGGTGCCAAGACCTTTGTAGTACTTGCATTTCCAACCGCCACCGCCATGGTTCTGTTTCTTCCACAGCTCGTACTCATTCAGGGTGAAAAACGTCAGCTTCTCTTCCCCCCTGGAAACCTTCACGATCGGCGTTACAAACTCTTTCAGGAAGCCCTCGACTCTGAGAAGGGACGGGAACCAGTACTGGATGAAGTTGATGAGCAGGCCCTTGATATGCGAGCCGTCAGGGTCCTGATCTGCCATGACCATAATGGAGCCATAACGCAAGCCCTTCGTGCTCGAGTAGCTCTTGGACGAGTCGAGGGCAACAATCTTCATGAGGCTGTCGAGCTCCTTGTTTTCAAGCAGCTGCTTGACAGTCAAGTCACGTACATTGCGAAGCTTCCCCCGGAGAGGAAAGACACCATAATGCTCGCGGCCCACGACGCTGAGGCCCGCAACCGCGAGAGCCTTTGCCGAGTCCCCCTCCGTCAGGATGAGTGTACAATTCTGCGCTTCCTTGGTGCCTGCCTTGTCCGCGTCCTCGAGCTTCGGGATGCCGAAGAGGCGCGACGTCATCGAGTAGTCGCCGCGATTGAGGTGCTGGGCCAACTCGCTCCTGCCGAGCGCCCTGGACCACTCCTGAAGCGACTCCACGATGCCGCTCTCGAGGACCGCCTGGAGCATCGACTCTGGGAGCTCACACATAGAGCCAAAGTGACTCCGCTTGCTCGTGAGAGTCTCCTTGCATTGCGAGTCAAAGGCGGGATTCTCGATTAGACAGTTTACGAAGATGCAGAGGTGGCTGCGTACATGGTGCGCCTTCACTGCTAAAGGGCTGCCCCTGTCTTTTCCCTTATCTATCTTCTCCATCAAAGCGTCCACCACCTGGTCAGAGATGTAGTTCACGTGCGTGCCACCACGAGATGTACAAATCGAATTGACGAAGCTCACATGCTGGAAACCAGTCCCGTCTGTGAGGCCAATTGCAACTTCCCAGCGTTCGTTGATCCGCCCATAAATGCGGAAACCACCGGGAGCCACGAAGAGGTCGGCGTAGTCGGAGAGGGAGTGGACGCTCAGAGGCACGCCGTCCAGATAGACTTGACAACGGCCGTGCGTCGAGGCTGCCACGTCAAAGGCGCGCCTCCTCATCAAGGCTACGATGTCACCCTCAAAGGAGCTCATGCCAAAGCGCCCCAGGTCTGGATGAAACGTGACCCGCGTGTAATCCTCGCCATGGATGGGCCAGATTTCAGGGCGGTTGCAGCTGAACATATTATCAGTCCATACCTGGCGGTATGCGAGTCCAGCACTGGAGTCCGACGTCTCCACGATGAAGCGGGTGGAGAATATGTTCGCCAGCTTCGCGCCATAACCATTCCTGCCACCGACCACCTTCTTTTCGTTGTCGTTATAATTATCGCTTGTGAGGAGATGTCCAAAGACAAGCTCAGGCACGTAGCACCCGTGATCGCGGTGCATTTGGATTGGCAGGCCCTTACCGTTGTTCCAGACGGACACGGTGCAATTCGCCGTGTTTATATCGACTTTCAAGGCGTTCATTGAGGGGTCCCTAATCAAGTGGTCAGCGGCGTTCACGAGAATCTCGTCGAAGATCTTGTAGAGGCTGGGCACGTACTCCAGCACCCGACGCTGCATGCTCACGCCCTCCTCGTCCAAGATCCAATGCTCCTGCCTTTGCTTATCTGTGGAGCCAACGTAGGAGTCTGGCCTGAGGAGGACGTGCTCATGCTGCGTTCGTCTCTGGTAGATCTCTTCCACGGTGCGCTTGTTGGTACCGTCCTCGCTGAGTGCCACCTCGAGCCCCGCCCCGCTGGCACGTGATGCGGCACGCAGCGCGGGGTTGCGCGAGCCGCGACGGCGCTTCGTATTGGGTGCCGCCTGCATTGCCTCCTGGCCTGCGTCGAATGGCACCTGACGTGCACGATGGGAACTCCAGCCAAACGGTGGCATTGAAGCTACAGGCTTTGTTGCTGTTCGACTCACCGCTGTTGCAAGGGCGTTGTTGAAGCTACAAGCTTTGTTGCTGCGAGGCTGCTCTGCCTTCTCACGGGAAACGGGACAACGGACAACGGCGTCCATAGTTCTACAGTCCTCCATGTTCGCTGTGAGGTGACCATGGGTTTACCTTGCTCTTTCTCAGCTGCGGTGTCTACTGCCACTCTGGGGTCTACCATCATCGCATGACTCCTTCGGGCTGCAGCACACATATACAACAGAGACAATGCGTCATCGAAGCGAGGCGGGCATCACTAGCCATATTCGCGGCCATATTCCACGCGCCGTATAAGCGCGGCCACCAGACGCGCAGGCGCGAACCTGGAGGACTTGGGCACTCTACCAGCCACCAATGTCACTGTCATCTTCTGGGGGGGCCTGGTTCTGCGGCAGGGAGCTGCGAGTAGCTGCCGCTAGCGCATAGGGTGATGGCGCGTGGCTCCCTTGACGTGCAAGTCCAGGGGCAACCAGGGCAATTGCAAGCAGCATCGTGGACGGAATGCGGACTGCTCTCTCGCGGGGTGAGCTGATGTGGCCTATCAGCAAGCGTCGCCTAATCCCGATCTGGAGGAGCGCAGGGGAGCTACCGCACAGTCAGCACACAGCCACAGTTCGCGAGCAAAACCCACCCGCGGGACGCCACTTTTGGATTGTCGCACGCGGCTGCTTCGAACGTCACAAACCTCGCAACGCCACCATTTTTGCTTCTCCTCTCTCGCGCGAGCTGCAAGCTGAGCTACGGCCTCCCGCAAGGCGGCCAGTCCACCGTGATCCGCCCTGAGCATGTCGTCGAGCGCCCCGCGCCACTCAGACAAAGCGGTGGCGACAACTCCACTTGGGTCTCTGTTTCTGAAGCGATCCGACGCAGTGACGCGCACCCTCTCCGCCGTCGGCTCGTCCATGAACACCCATGGAGCCGTCTCGAGAGATATACCACTGAAATGCCAGATTTGGACACCCTGGAGTACATCTGCTCCGCTCGGAGGAGGATTCTGATTGTAGTAACCTGCCCATCCGCTTTCCTGCGCCCGCACTCGTGCGCACGCTGTAAGCTCATCGAAGCCAGGATCATCCCATTCAGGCCAAACCTCGAAGTTCCACTTCAGCTCAATATGACGCCATCCCGTGAACCGCTGGGCGAGGTAATACTGTTCGGGCAGGTACGTTGCCTCGCGTCGCTGGGCTATGTCTCTCTCCATGTCGGCCACCTGGGCTCGTCGACTCTGGCTGGAGCGCAACGGATCGAACCGCACGACCCCAGCGTTGGGGCACCAGCGGACCCCCTCCAGGAACTGCCCAGGAATCGGACTGCCGTGAATGATCTGTCCAGTGCATCGCGGATGTCGAGCAGAATGGTACTTCGCCGCTGGCGACTCGACGTCAAAGAGCTGCGAAGGGTCCACTCCCTTCCGTGGAAGGAGGTCGAGATCGAGAAGCAACACCTTCTCGCATGGCAACTCTAGCACCCGCAGCTTCGTGAACACGAGGGCGTGTCGCCCTGCCCTCGTTTTGTCGAGATGCCCCGCCACGATTGGCGGCACACAATGCAAATCCTGCCACCCAGCACACTGCAAGGCCTGTTGCGCCGCGGGGTCCAGGGCGTATTTTCCAGGTCCACACAGCAGAATGCGCCGCGTCCCTGGAGATTCCTCGGAGAGGCGGCGGCCCAGGACGCAAGCGAAAGCCAGATACTCTGGCTGATCACCATGCAACAGTGAGGCAAAACAACGTCCATGCACCGCCTCCTCCTCGACGCCCCCCTCAACTCCCATCGGCGTCACGAGTGAACGTCTCTGCAAGCGACAATGGACCGAACCAGACGGCATGAGACAGAATGGCGACGGAACAATCAAGATACGTATTCCAAGCTCACATTCCAGTGTTATCATGAAATGCTCATCTCTAGATGGGCCCGCCTTTGGGGACGCAACGGAAAAGAAGGTTGTTGGCACTGGTGTGCAGATTCCAGGTATTGAGACCGTCAAATGTCGTTATCAAGTGGTCCTGTGCAAGTACAACTGGTTTCCCTCGGCGCTTCCTCGTACTCGTTCGTACACCACCTGACACACAACCAGCCTGAGCCAACACTCGTACTGTCTGGGGTCTATCGCTGGGGGATCACCACTGACCGGTTTCCTCGTGATAGCAGTATTCGAAGGAAGAACACACAGAACTACTAAAAATACAGTAGCGGTCTCTCGACTCCGCATCCCTCCTCCAGTGTTTCTTCTCGACTGCACACGAACGGCAATGAATGCCACAACGCATCCCTCCACACAGGGCGCAGCTTCGCGGCGTTTGACGCCGCGGAGGGCCGCGTTTGACGACGCGGCGGTGATCAGCCTCCACCACCTAGCTAGAAGAAACACGGCGCCAGCTGATCACGTCAGCTGACCACCCCCTCGCCAACCGCATTGGCTTTCGGGTGGGACGAGGATGAACCACGCAATCGACTGCGATCGCAGCTCGACGTCCCTCATGCGCTGTTGATATCGTGATCCATGGAGTGCTGGCGCCCCAATCCCGTTTCCAGAAGACTTCGCTGTTGGCTTTCAAATACACACTACAGGCGAGTTCGGGGGTAGCCCCAGCAACACGACCTCAGAGAATCAGCCCCTCCCAGGCGTAGCCCCAAGCGCGGGAGTTCATCGTCTCCTGGATGGCAGCCTGCAGCTGCGGAAGTACCTGAGCGTCGATTGCCGCGCACTGGAGCATCTGCTCGGGCAACGGCCGTTGACTCCAGTCCGCACTATGGTCCGCTCTGAGGAGATCGTACGCCAGGAACTCTCTGCAGAGCGCCTCGAGACTCGGCGGCTCGCCCTCCCGCATGCAGTCGAACTCGGTGGCGTTCGCGCTCGTGTCGAAGATCGGGGGGGTCACCTCGACGGCGAAGTTCGTGTAGAGCCGCCAGGACAGGTCGCTGCGGTGGCAGTGCAAGACTTTGCAAACCCGATCGGCCGCGAGGAGGGGCTGCAAGAGCCTGCACATCGCGGGGCCCTGGATAGCAAGCGCGTCGATGACAAGGCCGCGGCACTGGCTCGCCAGCTGCACCACGCACACCTGATCGTCGTGGCTCTCGACGTGGACCCCCACGATGGGCCACTCCGACAGGTCGAACCACAGCTTCTTCATGTGGTATTCGGCCTCCTCGAGGTCAGTGACCCACTGGTAGGGCCCCCAGCAAGTGGCGCGCTGGACCCCTACGTCCTGCTCGACGATGGCGCCTTCTATGGGCGTCAGGAGCTGGCGTACGAGCTCGTGCTTCACTGGGTTGCGGTCCTCTGCGCCATCCTTTGCGCCACCCACTGTGCCAGTGATGTGCGAGACGAGGCGAGGCCCCGACATCGAGGACGTGGCGCATGCACTGGGGGTCGCCGCGTCTCGCTGGCGCCGTCTACGGCGGCCCCCGCGACGCGCCGCCTCCAGCTGGCCGTTCGACAAGAACCTGCTGGCCTTGTCCATGGGGACTTTGTGGAATGCCAGTAGCAACACCGCCCGCAAATCCCGGTCGAGGGGTCGACCGAAGGCGCGCTCCGCGGCCTCGAGGAAGGCCTCGCGGTCCCCAAGCTCGGCCTGGGACCTACAGCGTGCGACCACGACGTCTCGCACTGCTCGCTGCGCGGCCTTGACGGCACCACGGGCCTCCTCATCGCAGCTCCTGACGACGTCTGCGAGGGCCATGAGTGCGCTAGCCGCGCTCTCGGCGCAGGGCGCCTCGAGGAGGCGAATCGCCTGCCCGAGCGAATCGCCACCCCCCGCTTCCTCCGCCGCCCCCAGTGACTGGATGGCGTCCCGCGTCTTATCGGCAGCCTGCTCGCCCGCCCGCGAACCCTCATGCGCCGACTGCGACGCGGCCGTCTGCCCCGACGCCTCAAGTGCCTGGTAGCGACGCTCCGTCTCTTCGAGCTCGAGGAGACGGTCCTCACGCTCCTTGAGCTTGGTCTCCTGGTCCCGCAGGCGGCGCTCGCGCTCCAGGAGCATCTCCAGGAACATCTTCTGATATTGGTGGTGGTCACTAACGAGAAGACTCGCTAACACCCGACGCGCCACCCAGCGCGGCTTGGGCCAAAATGGCTACGGTGAGATCTAGCTAGAGGGATCACGGGCTTGATCCAGAGGCAAATAAGGGGTTCACCCAGATGATGTGCACCCTGGTATCACAGCTCCTGGCGGTGAGCAATACGGATAGCCGCCTACCGAGAGCGTCCACAATGATAGCAGCACCACGACCGAGGCTACTAAAGTTACGAGAAGGTCACCGCTACGCGGGCTGGTAGCCGGTCCTCGGTCAATCGCCTCGACATCCCGAACGAGGACCCCGATCGCCGCGAGTTTCCTGGCGCAATGGCAGTAACGCACGGGGGTCGTAAAATTACAGTAGCGCCGCAGCAGTCTCTCCGTATCAGCATGCTGTGTCAACCATGGAAGGGTCGGGCGATCGTACTGGGCAAAGCCGACAATGAACTCTTCCTCCTCCTCCCTCTTCCATCCTTATTAGGGAGAAAAACATAAGTAGGTGGGCAAATAAGTGGATAGGTGGGTGGCGAGAAACAGGCAAATGAGGGAACGAACCGCTCCCCCACTCGATCTGCCACCGCTGCCGTCATGCTCGCCCAATCGCGTCGCATGCGACCCTGCGAGTTTCACTGAGCCGCCGCTGTCGTCATGCTCGCCCAATCGCGTCGCACACGACCCTGCGGGCGTCAATGTGACACCGCTGCCATCATGCTCGCCCAATCGCGTCGCATACGACCCTGCGAGTGTCACTGTGCCAC
>Ga0115013_10001847_pt1 | contig 12033 bp, 11 predicted proteins | sample SouAtlMetagenome_2_FD_88686 | JGI IMG/M metagenome (GOLD analysis project Ga0115013, IMG submission 88686) | Marine eukaryotic phytoplankton communities from Atlantic Ocean - South Atlantic ANT15 Metagenome | ecosystem: Environmental > Aquatic > Marine > Oceanic | place: South Atlantic Ocean...
GGGGATTTTAAGGGGGGGGGTTAGGCCCAGCACAACTCTGCTTTGGCCCTGCTGGCTGCTTTGAGGCACATTGGTGCCCCCCACAGAGTGGCAGCTGGTGGCCCCTGGGTGCGCAGTATGGGCAGCCTGCCCAACGCTAGGCCCAACACCCAGAGCTCTGGAGGCTTGCCTGTGTGTGTGTGTGTGCTGGGGCAGTGGCAAAACAGCGATCGCGCAACTTTCTGTGTGTTTCTCAATTATAGACGAAAACTAGCAGTTGATTGTGGGATCAATAAGTATATTTGAAGTATATTTTTATAAGAGAATATATAAGGTTCGGTGTCTATGGATTTTTGGTGTTTTCTATTCTATGTTTGTCTCAAAAAACTATATATATTGCTCATGATCTATACCAAGTGCTTCAAAAAGAATCCAAGGTTTCGTGCCACCCGCTTGGCGTCCTTGATTTCTGATCCGGTGTAAAAAGATCCGTTGTCAAGCTTGATGCGAACAATCCCCAGCGTCTTGTTGTTGTCATCATCTTCCATGACGGGCACGTAAATGGTATCGGCAAAGACCACCACACGCCCCTCCTTGAGCGTGTGCCCAACCGCAGGATCGTCAATGGTGGAAGACATAGCTTCGACGGTAGCTTTTACCGGTGTGGGATCGTACGAGCCAAAAAACGAACGGGGTGCCACTTTTCGGGTTGCTGGGAGGCAATTGGAGAGTCCCTCGTTCACAAAGAGTGTGCAAGAGGCACCGCGATCGAGCCATTTGTCATCGGGACTCGTCATGACGTCCTTCATGACATTTTGCAGACGTTCCAACTGTTCTCGTATCCGTTGTTGCTCGATAATAGGACTGGACGAATTCATTGCTTGGTTACCTGCAAGAGTAGCAGCACCAGCAACAACAACATCGTTGTTCTGGCTCTCCTCTCTTCCATCGGGAATGAGACAGAGGGCCGTCGCTCCCAGCGTGCAACCGCAAATGACTCCCAATACGGCCCCCGCCAATCGAATGCGCCCCACCAATGCCAGTTTTTTCTGGGCTTCCGTCAGCTTGGCCGGTGAAATCGAAAAGACTCGGCTCAGAGTATCCCCAAAAATCACACCGGAAACGTCCGAAACGACCTGCCCAATGGCAGCCGCCGTCATGGTGGCCAATCCCATGTGAACGCCAAGGGAATGGTCAATGGCGGAACCGGCCGTGATCATGATGAAATTGTCCATGAATCCAAAACCAATCATAGGAATGGAAGCCGATAAGAAGAGGGATTTGATCTGATCCCTGCTGAGCTGCTGCGTTTGCTTTTGCGAAGAGGGATTGGCGAGTTTGTGAATTGCTGGTGGCTGTAGGGCTAGCGTGCTCTTGTGCTGTTGTTGTTGCCGAACCGGCAATCGCGATTTGTTTGTGCTGTGGGCGGTGTGGGTTCTTCGAACCGAAACACCGGAAGGCGAAGGCCGAGACAAAACGCGACGGCTTGCCGATCGGACTGCTGTTGCTGCGGAGGAGCGAATCATCACTCTAATTCGTAATTCCAATAGCGGCTTGTGTGAAGTGGAAGTTATGAAGTTTCAAAAGTTGTTTGCAATGAAGTGATTTGTAAAATATTTCTTTCGCTTTTTGCTTCGGTTGAAGAATATGGTTTTCTGGCGATGCTTATAATACGAATGGGAGTTGCATTTTCTCGCAAGAAATGATGTCACTGCCGGAAGACGTATCGGAAAATCGTGATCGTTCCCGTAGCGGTACTAGAAGAAGGTACGCAAAAGACCGGCAGAAAAGCTCAGGCGCGAATGCAATTTAGGAAGCGTTGAGAACATCGCTGCGAAAAACTTCGTGGTACGCGCCGTAATTTACGCGACGTCATCAGTTGAAGGAAACTACCAATAAAAACACTGAACCCGTTTCGGCGATTTGAATTGAAAAATGACTGGTTGGCGGCGGTCGCGCGCCGCCTGTCGGGCCGTCGGGATTTCGTCGCTCGGGCAAGAGGCGAAGAACGATGGTGTGGTTGCATTGCAAGAGCACGTGTGCAAGTGCCAACGCCTTGCCGACGCAATGCACGTGCTGAAGAGTCTCGCGAGACCGATTGGACCCTCGAATTCTCCTGTTGAAGCACAACACGTGACTATTCAGCCCCGAGAAACCGATTGGAAGTTTTGGTTCGCAAAGAACACTTCTCTAGTCTTGAACGCATCAACAAAGTGTGGTTGACTGGGTCGAGCATCTGCCAAACGTGTGTCTCTACAGTTTCGGCGCACATCTCTTCACGATTCACCTTTCAAAAAAGGGCGAAGACTGGCTGTCGCTTGACACAATGGTCATTGTTGGGAGAGCGATATATTACTTCTGTATTATTACACGGCAATAAGCGACGTGACGGCGCCTTTTGGCAAACACCCTCTGCTCATAATTTCAGAACACTTTCGATTCAAAAACCACGATTATTAATTCCAAGACACCATCGCCTTTTCATATTCCTACGACTAAGTAACGTCGCCACCATGAAGCTCACCACCTTTCTTCCATTCTTGCTGGCGTCTCTCCTTGACAACAGCGTCGAAGCCGCTCCGACACGGGCCTTTGTAACGAGAAGGGCCATTGCCAGAGCCGTTGAAAGGCCTGCCATCGAAGCCGCCGAAGCCGTGGCCCGAAGAATTCAGGCCTCGCGAGGTAAATAATGACCCAGCAACTTGTCGTTGCCAACGATACGCAGTGCCAGCCATCTCATCAGGATGCCAAGCACGAACACTTCAAATCCGAATTTTGGAAATCGGTATCGTTGGAAACGACCAAAACCCGCCAAACGCTGTCGCGATCAAGTCTTTTACTTTGTGTAAGAAGATATTTCTCGTAATCCGACACGAACAGAAACTACACTCAGAAGCAAAAGCAATCACATTTCACTGCAAATACGGCAAATCGAATATTTTTTCCAAGTGTGTTTGAGAGACTGCTACCCACACAAAACTTGAAAGTCGTTATAGATAGAATTATTACAATAAGAGTCACGAGAATGCTCAATATAGTAGAATACAATTATATGACAACAGCACTATTTTTTCTGGGTGTATCTGTTGGATAATTAATCAAAACACAATTCTACACGCAATAGTAGGAGGGTGTTTCGAAGCCACCATAAAAAGTACAAAATATTTTTTGAAATACATTGCTTTTGTCTATGTCTATACACCTTCATTAGACTCGTTGTGGGCCAGGTTGGAATCGGATTCGTTCTTTACCAGATTCGAGGCCCAGTCCCGGACAAATGCCTCGGATCCTTTTGAGAGAAAAGTAGTTTTTTCTTCATCATTGTCACACGAAATGATATTGGACGATTCCACGTTATCATTCGGGGTCTCTATGTTACTGTCGGAGGCATTGCCGTCAGGATTGATTTTTAGAGGTAGATGATAGTCCAATCCCAAGTCTGTAGGCCTGTTGGTATTACTCCCACTCAAGTTTTGTGTGGAGATATTGTTGCTCTGGAGATCTTCTACAACCCCACTCCTTTCCGAGCTGCTCAAGTTCCGTGCGGAGATATCATTTGAATTACTCCCACTCCTTTCCAAGCTACTCAAGTTCCGTGTGGAACTATAGTTGTTTTGGAGAGAGGTATTGAGCCCCGAGACGATAACTCTTGAAGAACGACCCCCACCAGCTTTTCGTTCTCGAATAATCTTTTCGGTCCTAAGCATTCTCGGCAACACAAATGCTGCAGTGCTGCATACAGATCCCCAGACAACACCCACTGCTTGTAGAATGCTGCGTCCGTTCCCGTCCCCAAAGTCGGCAAAATTGGACAGGAGGGCACATATAATCCCTACAAAGGCAATGTTGTACATACTAAAGATCATTGGTTTCACTTCATTGAATTCCTTCGTCAGATTTCGAGATTTGTAGGCAAGATAGCATCCCACAGCCACCAAGCCCGCCTGATAGACCACTTCGGTGTACCAAAAGGCATGCGTTTCGGAATCGCAGACGACACGCTGTGTCACCGCGCCTTCGTTATTTTCAATAAATTCCGTAGGAGCCGGTGGGTCCACAAAGGTGAAAACCAATAGGATGGCTACTTGAATGGCCACAAATGGTAAACAGTAGAGAGTTGCTTGTTGGTGGCTAATGCCCTTTCGAACAATATTTGTCATCCCCACCAACTTGGTCAGCCGCCAAGTTTTGACGAAGAGTGGCGCCAAGGCTGCCGTGAAGAAGAAATTAAAGGTCCATGCCCGAGTTAAGCAAGTTGCTTTGGTGTTTTCTCCGAGTAGTGCAAAGCTGGACAAGTTCAGAATCGCGGACCCAGCCAAAAAGGCACAAGTGAATCTCCAATCCGAATGTATAATGCTGCGCTCAGTGCGCTTGCCGTAAAAGTACCAAAAGAAGAAGGCACAAACAAAGAAGCCCAGAGAAGCCATGGAGCAGATGACGGCAAACACTCCCGCATTGTCCTTTGCAGTAATAGCATCCCCCGTGCTCTTGGTGCCCGGAGACACCACAATGATTCTCCATTCGAGTCCACGTTCCGCCTGCTCGGAGTAGATGGCTGACTGCGACACATAAAAATCCGAGTCGATGTCGTCTCCTGCGAGCACCGAGAGAAGTTCCTGAGGAAAGTCGGTTTCTTTGTGGCGTTGAAAGGCTCTCACCAAGACATCGTCCATGGGATGCCCAGTCAGATCGGCCATCTTGACTCGGACGGGAGTGCATGGAACATTATCACCCGTGTCGACAGGACAGGGCATGGTGAGATCTTCGTTCAGCATATTAATGGCCGCAGGGGTCCCCGTAGACGTTCCAATTACGTAATGGGGCTCCTTTGCTTCGAACATGACTATTTCTGTCACTCCGTCTTGATAATCTTCGACCAGAAACGATGCAATGTCCTCAACTGCACACACATCAAACGAGCAAGAGTAGGAGCAGAAAATATAGATTAGAACTATCGCACACTTTCGTCATATTGTCAATTATAACCTCCTCTTTTCTTCTGTAACCTACATCGGTAATCAACTGCAAGAACACCATCAAATACTTTCCTACCGTCATCGATAGTCTTGTAATAAGGCAGCGAGTACGTAATGCCCAATCCCAAAGTAAAAAATGGAAAAACATCATGCCATGTTCCCATTTGTCGCTCTTTTGTCTCGATATACCAAGGACTATCATATTAAAACACAAAGCAAAAGCAGGAAAAAAAATGAAAATGAGTTCAGTGTTCAAGCTGGAACGCTAGGAGTTGCGACATTTTCGAACGTACCGGTAGCGAGGATCGTAGTTTCCAGAGGAGTAACCCCCCTCAAACATGCCACTACAGACGGTTCCATTTCCACCGCAGTATGCAAAGGCACCAGTCTCCTCCTTTCGATTGACCAAGGTCTTACCATCAGCAAAGTAGCAGCTGCTGATGTCACCGCTCCCATCGGTATTTTCGACACCCTCAACGACTTCACTGAATTGCCCTAGTTTGTTGTGACAATGGTTGGTTATGGGGATGTATCCCAATGTTTCGCCTTCGTTGACAGTCTCGATCGAATATGTGGAACACCACTTGATGGCCTTCTCGCATTCGTCCTTTTCATCACCATCAAGGTCAGCAAGGCATCCCTTTTGGGAAGCTTCGTCTGGACAAGGAACCAAACACGTAGCATCGTTCACGTCACATTCTCTCTTGATATAATTGTCACCCACGCTGTGGATGCATTCCACCGAGGTACCCGAGTCGTCGACACAAGTATTGAGATATTTGTTTTTTTCGTCGTCACCTTGTGTGGCATTGATGTCGTACCCGGAATATCCTGGTTCTCGGTAGTACCCCAAGCCAAAGTAGTATCCGGTGCAAATGCCTTCCTCCGATCCATAATATACCAGAGTTTGATCGAGCGAGTGGCTAACAGCCAAGTATTCGTCTCTATCGGGTGCCGCCAGGCCGTTGGGGAATCCACCCCGTTCCAACAACTTGCGGATGAAGCCCAGGGTAGTTACCGTTTCTCCCAAATAATTGTGAAGGCGATCCAAGACACGCTTTTCGACTTCATAGTTGAATTGTTGGGCAGAAACGGCAACATGCCCCAGTAACAACAGGAAGCACGACAACAGGAAGCGAAACGAAGCCATCCTTATTTTCGTAGATTTTTTGGAAGCTCGTTGCAAAAGAGAATCAACTTGTGATGTGTTAGGTCTATTCCTGAGGTTCACAAATACACAAGGAGGGATCGAATTCCATCGAACTGACGTGCTTTTTGGAAATATCAAAACTGCAAGAAAAAGGCAAGACCTGCATTGAAAAAGGCACTTGTCAACTGCTACGCCTCAAAAGGCAGTTGTCATTTACAATGTCTAAAATTGAAAATTACATGGACGAAGGTTGTCATTTCTTCCGTCAAATCTCAATGCATCAATTATCAGCAGCTGACTTTCTTATTTTTAGATGATTCATTACTGTCACGTCACTATTTTTCCAATAACATTCTCGTGAATGATTTTAGGGGATTCAGTCACGAATCGTGTTCAATTTCAAGATGCTCAGCTCAAGCAGTCATCTTTACTATTCTCGTGTTGGCCAGTCTTCGATACTACTTGGAGATAGGATAAAAGCAAGTAACACAGTTCACATTGGTACAAATTTCATCCCAAACGCAAGAAGCAACGGGAATCGATTGAATAATTGGATTGACTAGTGCTCAGAACTACAGCGATTGTCGGGAAAAAGAGCTTGCCAAGAAAGGGTCATGATTTCTATACACAAATCCAGAATAAGGAAACGGATACCGAGAGTACGGAATGGTTCTATTCCCGTAACCATGCTAGTATATCTGCTGTTGCTTTCGGTTTCTCCTCGAATATTTCCTACGGTACAAGCCAAATCCGAAGATCGAAGACACAATCACCCCCTTCCGGTTGTCCCATACAAAGAGAATACAATTCTCGACGATGGATACTCCTCCAAAATTCTGGATGATCTCGATGCCTTTGTGGAGGGTGCCGTTTCGTATTTAATAAAAATCTCTCACACGTCCCAACAGGATCAAAAATTTCCGGGACGGTTTACCTACCAGGCGGATCTCCGCAAGCCATTGTCAAAAACTCTGAAAAATAATTATTGGAATCACCACCACCAGTCCAACTACAACTTGCTGCGGCACAATGGAGCAATATATGCATTATCTCAGGCTCACAAACGCAATGCTGCACGATTCGAGCGTAACTCCCCGAGCAGCGATGCGGTAAAAAATCAACGTGAGTCTCTCCAAATTCAAATCGAGGACACAATGAGACGGGCGATCGGGTACCTCCGGGATAACGCCCTCCTGCCGGTGCCTGACCACCAGGACGAGTGGCTGGCGGCCTGGGAGCGAAATGATGCCAATGATCCCCACAGCGAACCCGATCAGGCAAAGCTAGGAGGGGCTGGACTGGCTTTGATTGCCCTTGGGGAGATGGAAAAGTTACAACCCAAATCAGTGTCGTTCGAGCTGGAGCTTCGCAAGCTAGGGGCATTTGTCGAATCCCTTCAAAAGGAAAAATCTGGTGGCTTTGTTTGCAAGTATAAATGGGGAAAAGGTCCCTACGACAATTGGGTGTCACTGTATTATCCAGGAGAAGCTGCACTTGGTATGGTCACGCTGGCCGAACTTGAACTGGAACTCCAACAGCGCAAACTTCGACAATCCCAACCCAGGCGAATGGTCACCTCTGCTCAACTAGAACTCGAACACCAGCACCATGGACACGACAGCTCTAGCAATACAGACACGGAGATGAATTCCTATGCGCAGCGCTGGATGCTTGTTGCGAAAAAAGCCCTACTATATCTAGAACGACTGCGGCGGGACCAAGCCTCTGAGGATATTGAACCCGATCACTGGGCCCTGTTGGCCACAGCCCGTTTGCTCCCCCTTTTGGAACGGCAAAACCAATCTCTGCCCGCAAACAGCCGAGAACGAAAGCAGGCCGACCTCGAGTACCGCCTGGTGTATCAACACGGGGTGAGAGTAGCCCACTCGATCGTGGCCGACCACACTACAAAGGGATTGGAAAAACACGAAGGGTGTTTTACGTATGATCACAGGACCTGTGCGACCGCAACGCGCCTGGAGGGTTTGTGTGAGTGGCAACAATTGTGATTTTGGGATGAACTAATCTACGTCACAATTCAGGAACACGAGCGATGCGTTTTTCTCGTCCTTTTTACTCACATCCATGTTTCCCCCCTATTTCTAATTTCAAGTGGCCGCTATGACCTTTGTGGAAGACACGGAACTCTTTTTTGGCCCCGAAACGGATGCAACAGAGCTGCTACGGGATCGCATGGATCGGGATATCGAGCTGGGGATATCATTTTTGTTGAGGGCACAGCAAAAACACAATCAGAATGAAATGCGCGGAGCGGTGCCTGGAAAGTGGACCGGGCAGGCTCTCAGGTCACAGAATGGGTCAAACGACGATAACAGCAACAGCGAGGACGAGTCAAACTCGGAAAAAGAATCCAAAGACCCCGATTTTTCTATTGCCGAGGTCCGTGTCGATTACGTTCAACACAGCCTGTCAGCGGTCATGGCCTACGAGGCTTATTTGCTCGATAAGCTTGACCAAGAACACAACTCTAAGGGCTTTCACGAAAAGGTCCACGAGAAATTTCACAAGGTGGCTCACCACGTCAAGCATCATATAGAAAAGGCCAAGGCTTCTTCGGTCTTTATGAATTATGCCATCATTGCAGCATTGGGGGCGTTGATCACTCTCGTGGTGTGTCTCGCCTACCAGCCTTTTGCCTATGTTCCGTTTCCCCGTTTGTTTTTGCTGGCAGGACATCGCAGAAGGCGCAGGGTCAAGCGAAATGATTAAAGTCTTTGAATGATAGGAATTGAAAAATGAGTAGTAACCACTCAGAGATTATAATAGTAAATGGATTTTATCGTGTTTGTGCTAGGCGTTTTGTTCATTACTGAATGCGAAGGTTCTAATTATTTCAAATGGCTTAGTACCAAAGAAGTTTTTTATTTTCTCGATCGCCGAGAATTACTGCGGGCGATGAACGGATTCTGAGACTACGTGTATAACAACAATTAAAATGCTATTTTACTTCAATATGACATCACCATAAAATACTAACGTAGTGATATTTTTACGTGAGCCTTAGGTGGAATCTAAGCATTCGGGAAGACAATGAATATTACGTAGATGATGGAAGATGTAAAATATTAGATGTAGTTGCTCCACTGAACTTTTTGTCCTCGAATAGTAAAAATATAAATGATAACGTAACAATAAAGGAACACCATCGCCATGAGAACAATCGAAAATGCGTAGTCCACTTTTGCGCTTACAGCGCTCGCGTCTTTGCAGCCAGTCCCACCGAGGATGTTAAGGCAGCCAATTTTTGGATCAGCCACAGTTACCCATGAAATAATGCTGGAATAAATGAGAGCAACAAGTCCAGAAATGAGACCAAATTTTCCCCAAAAAGACGATGTTCCACCTTCTTTAACGAGTTGGCGCGTCTCTTTTCTTTGCCTTGGGAGCATTGGTAAACAAAGCAAAGCGGAAAAGTTAATAACTTCTGTAAGCACGAAGAGTCCCATCATTTGATTTCGAACTTCAGGCGTGTCAGCCTTTATGGTATCCTGCGATTGCAGTGCTGGAAAGAAGGACAAGAGCTGCTGCGATAGGACAGTTGAGAGTGGTCCAGCAACATTTCCAGCGGTCGTGATCAACGCGTAGGTCATGCTTTCAAAGCCTGGTTCAGCTACCTCGGCGATTGGCCAGAGTGGAACGATATAGCATGAAGCGTAAATGAATTCTTCACTAACAGAGAACACTACGTAGAACCAAGAATTTCTAATGACATCGTAGACGATGAGTAGATAAATCAAATTCGTGGCCAAAACCAAACCTCTTGCCCAAAACTTCAGCCGATAAACGAAGGAGAGTGCGTACGAAGAGAGTAGAGAATACAAATTTGGTATGAGTGCATTGTCCAGGACTACAACATTACACGAATGACAATAAGTAACAGGCCTTATATGTTCACTTACCATAATTTTCCTCCAAGAAAAGTCTAGGCCACGCTTTCTCATGTAATGCAAGGCCCCAGCTAGGATTATATTATCCAATATAGACATGATCTGGTTCTGTGTTGTAGTCAGATCGAGCCAGACAAAATTGGCGTTTGTTATGGCAGCATTACTCACACCAAAGAGCGTATTCATTACGAGAGAGTACAATATTAGCTGCCAAACAGCTCTCCTTTCACAGGACTGAGTCATGTGAGAAATAATTTTCGATATGCCCTCAGTCGGCTTCTGCTTTTTATCTTCCTTCAGGAAGAAAAAATAGATTGGAACAAATAAAGTAAGGATGCCAAATAAAATCCAGTAAAACTGATTGATTGTGACACCGAAGTCCAACATTGCCGAGTCGCATTGCATGTGACACCAATCCGTCGGATTCTTAGCGAACTCGCTGTTGCGGGATGAAATACTTGTATCGGTTGTACACGCGACATTAGCGTCAGGTTCGTAACCAGGACAGTTGGCCTTTGGTCCGCTAATAGAGAGCATGACTACCACCGCAATTACAATACCTGAGCCAGCACAAGAAATGAAGAGAAAAATGGCGTGAGATAAGGTAAGCTGAAAAAGAATTCAGTAGCACTGTAGCACAGCCTTTACAAAAAATTCTTGATCGCACCTGCTGTAAATCTAGACTGATACACGAGGGCGGTCATATTACCGCGTTGACTTGGTTGCTCTCTCTTAGTGACCCACGTTTGGAAGCCATCAGCTGCCGTATCAGCAGCAACGTAGAGAAAATTTGCGACAGTTAAAAGTACGACAAAGACATTTATAGAAATGTTATTGCCTGCAATTGCTATTGGAAGTAGAATAGCACACGTGCAGGTCCAACCAAAGCAGATCCAAGGCTTGAACTTCATGCCAAGAGGGTAGTAGATGTCATAGAAAATACCGTAAAATATCTTGTACGACCAAAAGATGCTGACAAGATTTCCTGCCGACGTATAATATGCCGACGAAACATCATTCAGGACAATCAAGTATGGATAAAGAGGCGAGTTGAGCCCCCCCTGGACAAATCCGACCGAGAAGTAACTGGTCGGGATCCCAAGGAATTCACGAGAGAATGGTTTGATGTCTCTCAATTCAATGGATTCTTGAGGAGGTTCAGTGTCTTTTGTTGGGCGTTCCAGGTCGGGCGTTGGTCCGAGGTTCTTCACTTGTCGGTCCTGAAAGAATTGCAATATCAAAAAGAAAAAAATAAGCATCCGTAGAATCATCGAATGTTTATACGAAGTATGAGAAAGATGGAAGGGTTAGATCAACGAATATTGGTGCAAAAATCTAAAATGGGCATGCCAAGGACAGAACATACAGTTAATGCAATTGCCAGAACCTCGTCGCCAGGATGAGTTTCCAGAATTTCAGATGATTCCAGCGAAGCCATGGTTTTGCCAGTGGTAGACTTGTTCTTGTCTTCAGACATGGTGGAGGGTCTCAGTTATTTCTTTATTCAATGGAACAAGAGAACTGCTACGGCATTAATCCAAAAGATGCTTTTTGCGCTCAACCCTATCGATCTCCGCTGTTGGTTCTTGCATATATTCTAAATTCTTGACACCTCGTAGCGCTTGTACCTAAATATACCTAAAGCTGTCGATCCGCAGAAGCTTCAATGAAGTGTCTGCTTGACAGATTTTCGGACTTTCTTTCATATTAAATTCTCTGATCTTCTTTCATTAAATTCTCTTTCGATTTATGGTATGCAAGTGATATTGTCCGGTGAGAAGAAAAATTCTCACTTGCACTAATTGCTATGATTGTTCTTTCTTCTCACTTCAACCCTAAGTGGTTCTCTTGGTGAAAACGCTTTTTACGATTCTATTACTTGTGATTAGTAAAAAGATTCTTTTTACAGGGGGCATCGAGAATGTCCAAATTTGTAAGTATTTTTTCCCCGCCGACCACGTTGAATCGAATGGATCAAAGTGTTTTTTTTGTAAAGTTTTGCTGTTTAGGAAAATCAAAA
>Ga0115013_10001848_pt1 | contig 12030 bp, 9 predicted proteins | sample SouAtlMetagenome_2_FD_88686 | JGI IMG/M metagenome (GOLD analysis project Ga0115013, IMG submission 88686) | Marine eukaryotic phytoplankton communities from Atlantic Ocean - South Atlantic ANT15 Metagenome | ecosystem: Environmental > Aquatic > Marine > Oceanic | place: South Atlantic Ocean...
ATTACTTCATCAAATACAACACTAAGCGTACTTGGATCTTCACCTGTTACAGTTGGAATTGGAATATCAAATGTTATCTGTTCACCAGAGTCAGATGAAATCTTAGTGTTTCCAATATAGAAATCACCCTTATCATTCATACCTGTGTAAACAACAGTACCACAAGAAGTTTCTTGTGATTGTGATAAGAACTCTTCTCTCTCAGTTAGAGATTTAAGTTGAACTTGAGGTAAACCAGTTGAGTAGTTACCTGGACCATAACCAAGGTATTCAAACGTATGACCAGATGCTCTTAGAATAGATGGTCTTCGTAATTCAATAGGAAGAGGTTTAATCTTCTTAATCTGAGAATTAAGAACGTGGTTGTCAACAATAGTACCTAATGCACCACGAATAACTTTAAGTGTTGTTCCACTACCAATAGTTTCATCAACAACTCTCATTATTTCACTATCAACTTGAATGAATGATCCTAATGGGAATCTTGCCTGAATAGATGCAACAGTCGTGCCTCCACCAGGTAGAGTAACTTTAATTTCATCCGTAACTGAAGTAATATTATCATTCAGAACTAAAGATTCATTATCATAGAAAGAAACTCCTCTTACTCCTAAACTTTCACCCTGCTTACCAGAGTTGCCATCATTAGCAGATAATGCATGTTTAAGAATATACTTAGGAGATGTTAATCCACCTGTAGTTAATGCAGTAAAACTATCTACATCTACAACTTCATTAACAATAAAGTCTCCAAGATTAGCATCAGAAGCATTTAATACTCTGAAACGATTTCCTTTAAGTAATCCGTGTGCTGTACTACAATTAAATGTAGTTGTATCAGTTCCACTAGAAGTACTAACTTCAACAGTAGGTCCTATACTAAGAACAGTTTGTCCATTTAATATAGTTTCACTTGCACTCTTATTAACATTAATCTTATTAATATCAGTAGCATCATTAACTCTGAAGTAATTATCAGTTCCAGTACTAATACCAGTTACTTGAACATAAGTATTGGTTGGTAAACTAATATTTGCATCAGTAATCGGAATATTAGCACTAGGAGCTCCACCAATACCACCTTGAGATACTAAGGAAGAGTCGAAGTATAATGGGGATAATGCACTCTTATATGCTGATCCTGATTCAGTTATTTCATACTCGGTAACTGCTCCACCACTAACAACAACTTTAGCAGTAGCACCTTTCCATACAGCAGAAGCAGGAGCAGAAGCATCATCAAATAATTTTACGTTATAGTAAGTTCCATCAGTATGTCCACCTCCACCTGATACAGTTCCAGCATACTTCAAACCACCAAGTTCATGTTCTTTAGTAAGTGTTAGAACAGCAGAAGTAGTATTATCAGTTACATCACTAATTGTATTTGCAACACCAAAACTGTTAACGATCTTATTGGCAGTTTCTCTGGTGATACTTTTCTTAAGATCATTACTAACTACATCACCAATAGGGAATCTCTTAGCATAACTAGCTGCTTCCTGTGGATTGTCATTTACATTATCTCTATCCAATTCAGGATAAAGATTAACAACATTCTGATTATACTTACCAGCAGCAAATTCTTCTTCTAGAGTATTATTACCATTCAGAACATACATATGGTAAACACCATCCTGAGCTCCTTCAACATATGGATATATTGTTTCGGTTCTATAGATGAATAAGTTTTCTTGGTTATTATTCCTCTCAAATCTAGGTAATGAAAGAGTCCTAGTATGAGTATCATTATTATATGTTCCTACATTATGAACATTACCTAAAATATCAGTTGTTTTATATGTAAAGGTCTTATCATTAATAACACTATTAACTAAGAATGTTCCATTATATCCTTTATCTGCTGCACCATTAGTGTTAACAGTATCAGTTATATTCTTAACAATAATCTGTTCACCAGCATTTAGATTATGAGACTTATCTGATCTTATAGTAACAATTTTAGTAGTACTATTAAAATCTAGATAGGAAATAAATCGTGTGTTTCTATCATAATCATAATCCTTTCCTTCAATAGCAGATCTAGTAAAATCTGCTAATGATCTTACATTAGTAGAACTAGAATCTTGAATAATGAAACTATCATTAGGATCTCTGGCATTTTCTAATTCTTTTGGAATTACATATCTAAACTTATAGAGTTTATCATCCAAACTTCTACTATCATTTAATCTTTCAATGTAAGGAATATCCTCATCATCAGGATCTAAATTAGCAAAGTTATCATATACACTATTATAAGTTGCGGCAGTATTGTCTGTTATAGGATCAACATGAATAAACCAGTTACCTGTTGAAGTGCCACCACCTTCTAGTTGAACTGTTACTGTAGAGTCAAACTGCATTGGATGTCCCAATTCACCTGGTTTCTTATCAGAAACTCTACTAATAATTTTTAATTTACCAGCAGCAGGATTGGAAACAGTCTTAATATATTGTGGTGTGGTTCTATCAGCGTTAGTTTTTGATGATGCAATCTGAATTGTGTAATCATTTAAACTAATACCGTCTTGCCTTGAACCATTCTTCTCATTAGTAATTGCATAATAAATTCTATGAGGATCTAAACCTTCTGGTAGATCGGCATCTTCGGAAATAATTCTTATAGACTCACCATTATTAAGATCATGTTTAGCACCAACAGCACGTAAGTTATTAAGAACTATCTGATGTTGAATAGATGCACTTCCTTGAGTAGTATCATTATGAACACCTTCATACTCCTTCTCTGAAGTAACTTGTACTGTTGAGGTTACTGTTGAAGCATTACCACTAACAATCACCTTATTGGACATACAAATGGTAGCCTGAACCTTATCTCCATTTGCCAAATCTATATAAAACTTCTCACCAACTCTAGCACCGATTCTATATCCCTGTGCAATTTCAGATGGTACTAAGTTCTCATTAGTTTGACCTAATAAGAATAACTTACTTCTACTAAGAATATTATTAAGTGAAGTATCAGCAGCTTTATATGTAGTATGAACAGAAGTATCAAGTTGATTCAACTCGATAGCAGCCTCTGTACTAACAACTGCTTTAGGTGCAATAATAGATGATATAAATCCTTTATTATCTTTATCAAATGCTTCTTTCTTAAATCCATCAGCAGCAAGAGCAAACTGACCGAAGTTAGAGTTAGAGTTTGTAATCGATGCGTCACCACCAGATTTACCTAAGAAATGAATATGATAACCAATAGCAAACACAGAAACAATCTGTAAAATTGCATCGTTCTGAATTGTAATATGTGCTGTCTTCCATCCATCTCTATAAACAGCATCTTTATCTAAGTGATATACAGTAGCAGCATTTAAAGATGATGATTCGGATGATAGCAATTCACCAGTTTGTCTTTGATATGTTATTCCATCATATTTTCTACTATTCTTATTATATTTTACAAATGCACGATCATCTTTCTGTAGTGATATACCAGTAAACTGTGCAACAACCATAGATCTAAATCCAGTTGCTTTTGCACCATCAGCGTTCATACCCTGCATACCATAAACTGATCTTAATGAACAGTTAAAGATATAAGGAGATGCACCAGTAACAGTATCAACTTCTACACTAACTTCTGCATTACCAGCACTCAGTCCGCCAGCAGGACCAGCTTTTAGGTTAGCTGGAACATAAGGAAGCAAATATGTAAATTGATTATCATTTAAAACACTATTAACTTTAGTTGAAATATTATATGTTAATTCATTTACACCTTCAATTTTAATTGGTGTACCACCAGTTAATTCATGAGGAATTGATGTGGTTACAGTAACAACCTGTCCTGGTGTTGCACCATCACCTGAAATAATGCTTGTAATCTGCAATCTATCAGAATTAAATGCACCAACTATCTCATACTCAGGTCTTTGTTTTGAGAATCCACCTGGAGCACTAGGAAACTTCTCATCAATATCTCTGATTGATGCTCTATTATAAGCATTAGATAACTTACTATAATAAACATCTAGATCAGTTAATCCACCAAACTTATCTAACTTATTAACACCATCAGCATACTCAAAACAAGTTACCTTATGATGAGAGAATACTGGTTTAGATCTATTACTATCATCAAAGTTAGTAGGATCTGTATATACTGTTGTAGCTTCATCTCCATCAAAAATAGAGAATTGCCAGAAATAACAAGCACCAGTAACCCTAAAGATAGCAGTAGATTTTACATTATCATCAGTAGGATTTGGAACATACTTAGGACGAACCTTTGTTTTTCTTAGGTCTAATCCAACAATAGAAGTTCCTCTAGGAACTATAACACCACCTTCAGTACTGTTGAACTTATAAAGTATATTATTTTCTTGTGTTAAATCAAAGTTAGAATTAAGAGTTAATGTTAAGGTATTTTGAGCACCTGATTCTGCACTACTAGGACTAATAGCAGTAGCAGTTCCATTAACATTTTTTATACCAAAACCTGGACGGTTATCTATTAAGTGTTCACCTGGAAACAGTAATATTGTTGTCTTCTCTACTAAATCATTATCATTTCCCCTTAGATATGAAAATCTAGCGGATTCGATAAGTGCTCTTTGTAAGGTCTTAAATGGTTTTGTTAATGAGTTACCCTGATTTTCTATTCCATCAGTGGCATCAAGATCGTTTGGATTTACATAAAGAATGCGACCCTCACTATTCTTTATAAAATTCTCTAACTTATTAAGTGGCATCTTTTTATACTACTAGTCCAGTTGGTATTTCTATACTTTATTTAGCTTTGCTATCTGTCGTTAATTTTGGTTCAACATAAGTAATCAATTCTGGATCAGCATGTTCCTTAATAACATCCATTACACCCATGAACTGATCTGTGTTATCACACTTAACAAATCTAGTTTCACCTTCACTACTAATTAACGTAATTCTTCTTTTGCAGACATCAACTATGATGTCATGTACAGTTTCATCATTCATAATCATATGTATCGCATAATATCTATATATTCTCAACGTAATACCACGTAACGGCAACTCGTTTTTTACCTTTAGTAACTTCTTCTCCAGAATGAGGATATGACCAATTAGAAGGAAAAATTAAACCATAACCTGGTTTTGGTTTCATAGTTAGATGTGGAAATATAGTTCCACCTCCACGTTCAGATTCTTTTAAATATACTATCACAGATATTTTTCTATGATATTCTGTCAATCTAGGTTCTGTTGCTGCATCATGATGGAATGTATAATTTTGTCCTCTTGTATAATCTAACGCTTGTATTCCTTCTCTCCAAGATCTAGTTCCTAAAGCACCAGGTACAGGATAAAAACTAAAATTAGGATGAATTTTTTCTACTCTCCTCTTATATTCATCTAAACCTTGATTCATACGTTCATGTAATAAACAAGTCTCAGGATCTTCATCCTTAAGATTAGCACCCATACTACTTCTAATAGTAGTGTTTACCTTTGAATCTTCGCCTACACCGCCAAAGACAGTATTATTATAAAATTCTAATCCATCAATATATTTGTTTACTTTTTTAAGATCAGAAGTATTAAGAATCTTAATTACTTGTATCAACTCATTCATCTAGTTATCCATCTAGTTTAATTATTATAGCATACTATGAAGGTTTTGTCGGCCAACTAGAATGTGTGAAGTCATCTGCTAATGCCTTTGCAGTTAAACCACTATCTGCTGCTATGGTTGCTGGAATATCTCTTAATGCCTGACGATATGTTGCCCACTCAGTTTTCTTACTAGAAGATAATGGAGAATCACTACCTTGAGTCCAATCAGATTGAGTTAGCATAATATTTCTATAATCCTTTACTTCATTCAAATGATTCCTAGATGCTTCATAAGCATTTGCTTGAGCAGTTACCTCAGAAGCATGATCTGTAATTGCCTGTGAATATATTCCCAAACTGGTAATCTTATCATTTCCCTTCTCTGCTTCTGGTCTATATTCTATCATACCTTCACCACCATTCTTTTCACTATCCCATTGAACCGCCCATACATTAGAAGGTATCCATGAAATATCAGTATGAGTAACTCTAATAACCTGATTATCTAAAATAATCATATTATCTTCAGCAACAATCGTTAACTTAGTCATTTTCTACACCTCCACTTATGTTTTTCATTTCTCTTGGTTGACTTAATTTCTGTTTCAGTTCTTCTTTATATATCTCTTGTGCCTGTAAACTTACCTTTACAGATTCATTTCTAAAAGATTCTATAGCAGCACCAGTTTGCCTTTGCATTTGTGTATTTTCAATCAACATCATAGGAACCCATTTAATAGCACAATCCCATTCGTCAATTTGTTCACCTGTTTGAGGATTCATACCACGAACTTGAGTGAACCAAGCACATTCTAATCCAATACAATCCTTTTGTATTAAAGGACAATATTTACCCGATTCAATTTTCATAATAAATTTAGTCCTTAGAACATATTATAACATCAACATACTGAACTGCCAAGTCCAAAGAACCTGAACTACTGACATTAACAGTATCACTATCAGATCCAGAGAAAGATGCACCACTATGTTGGTGATTTCCTAATGGATGTAAATATATTGCGTGATGGTGAGATTGGTTTGAACCAGTACTATTAACATAAGGTTGTCCTGAAGAACCAGCATTTAAAGTATCTACAAAACCATAGTTACCACCAGAAGTTCCAACTTTACTAGGGAATTGGTGTTGGTGTGCTGCTACTTCTCCACTATACGCAACGTGATCATCAGTTACCACGTTAAGATATTGAGTTGTAGTAGGATTGCCAGTATTTCCTGTAGTTCCACTAATACTAATACTAGCAGTTCCAGATCCACTAACACTTAAAGATCTACTAGCAAACATACTGGTAAATGCATTACTACCACCAGAACCGCCACCAGATCCACTCACAACTCTGAGTGCTTTATTGTTATGTGATGTTTGTTTTGTCCACCCAGTAGGAGCACTACTTTGTACAAATAACATAACCGATCCAGAAGGAACACTACCACTACCCGTTGGACCAGTTGGACCTGTAGGACCAGTTGGACCAGGACCACCATCACTTCCGTCAGCACCAGCAGGACCAGTTGGACCAGTAGGACCTGGAACTGTAGAATCAGCACCAGTAGGACCTGGAGGACCATCGCCACCAGTAGGACCAGTTGGACCAGGACCACCATCACTTCCGTCAGCACCGTCATTTCCAGCAGGACCAGGAGGACCAGCAGGACCAGTTCCGCCTGGACCAGTTGGACCTGGAGGACCATCTCCACCAGTAGGACCAGCAGGACCAGTTGGACCAGTTCCACCATCATTTCCATCAGCACCAGCAGGACCAGTTGGACCAGTTCCACCTGAAGGACCAGTTGGACCAGTTGGACCTGTAGGTCCTGTAGGACCAGTTGGACCTGGAGGACCAGCAGGACCTAGATCTGATATAGAAATAGTGCCTTTCATAGCACTATGATATTGACAAATATAATAAAGAGTACTTGGTGCATCAGATGGAACATTCCAAGTTATAGTTCCTGATTGAGTACCATTACCTGTTACTCCTGTATTATATTGATTACCAGTTCCAGTAGTTTGGGATGTTTTAATCCAGAACGGATGTCCATTTGCGTTTACAGTAAAAGTATAACTTAAACCTCTTAATAAAGTTATTGTTGGATTACTGCATACAGCATCAACACAGTAAGAACCAGATCCACTATTTGTTATATTATAATTTCTTGCTCCAGCAGCACCAGTTGGACCTGTAGGACCAGTTGGTCCTGTAGGACCTGTAGGACCAGTTGGACCTGTGCCACCATCACTTCCGTCAGCACCATCATTTCCAGCAGGACCAGTCGGACCTGGAGGACCAGCAGGACCAGTGCCACCTGAAGGACCAGTTCCACCATCATTTCCATCAGCACCAGCAGGACCAGTCGGACCTGGAGGACCAGCAGGACCAGTTCCACCCGAACCTCCTGTAGGACCTGTAGGACCTGATGGACCTGTAGGACCACTAGGACCTGTAGGACCTGGAGCACCTTGCGGACCACTACTTGGAACTCTATCCCAAGCATATCCATTCCACTTCCAAATTACCCCATTTTCTGTATGGGTATCATTAAGGGATGGACTGTTTGGAAAATCAAATGCTGCCATATTATTAATCTTCCGTTATCGCTACAAAATTATAATGAAGACCATTCACGTTACTGCCTATTTGTGCAGGAATTCGTATACTAATTTTATCTCCATCAGACAACATCATTTCCGTTGGAAAACTACCTGGAGTACCACCAGATCCTCTATGTGCTGTATTAGTATCATTCCTAAAAATTCCCAAATTTTTACCAGCTGAAAAACCAGAAGCAAGACTTAATAAGATTGTATCAAGGTTATTTCCACTACTATGACCAGGAAGTGTAGTTATTGGACCTACAATCATCTCAACTTCATTAGGATTACTATTTCCCGCCTTAATATAATTCCATACTATTCTTACATTTTTACCAGTATTGTTATTGTAAAGAGCTTGAATGTGAGTTGCTCCAGTTCCCTGTAATACTCCATTATAAACTGTTGCTGTCATGATTTTATATCTCCTGTTTAGTATTTAGACTGGTATATTCCAATTTGCTGTTGTAAATGCTCCACCTCCACCAGGCGATCCAGCAGGTCCTTGAGAAACTGCTACCCACTGATCACTATTACCATCATTATAATAAACATATAGATGTCCCGTATCACTTTCCCACCATAAATCACCTGCAGTTGAAGGACCACTTGGGGCTGAAGTTCCGATATCTAGTCCAGCAACACCTTGGGGACCAGTTGGACCTGGAGGACCACTAGGACCTGTGGGTCCAGCAGGTCCAGTAGGACCAGTTGCACCAGCAGGACCATTACTTCCATCTGCTCCATCATTTCCAGCAGGACCAGTCGGACCTGGAGGACCTGAACCACCCGATCCACCCGTAGGACCTGGAGGACCAGAAGCACCAGTCGGACCAGCAGGACCTGTAGGACCTGTGCCACCATCATTTCCATCTGCACCATCAGCACCAGCAGGACCAGTTGGACCAGTTGGACCCGTAGGACCAGCAGGTCCATTACCTACTATAGTTACCCAATCACCACCTTTTCTTATCTTAACTGCCATTAGACGTGAACACCTGAATTACCTGCATGAACACCTATTACATTATGAATGTAATTATCGTTTCCTTTATTATAACTGAAACGAACTGCTCCAGTTCTATTATTAGAACAATCAACGTGACTAATACTTATTCTATCATATTTTGTATTTAACTGAAAAGCAATACCATATCTCTGAGGAGTACTGTTATTAGTAGGAGATCCATCAGTTGTTCCCATCATATCACTTCCACCACATTGACCACCAGTAATAGTTATATCTGATTGATTCCAAGCCTGATTATCAATTATATGAATACCATCATAAGTATTGCTAATACTATTTCCATTATAACAGCACTGTGGATTGGTTATAAAAATCTTCTTAGCAGTATGAGATCCAATATACATTCCATGACGACCATTACCTCTACAATCTGCATCATTTACTCTTAATACACCTGTAAAAGTAAGACTTACTCTTAAACCATATTCAAGATTACTACTTATATAAGGGTTATTAATCCATATAAAACTACCACCAGCAATCTCAATACCAGATTGTCTATTTGTATCAAAATCACAATCATTTATTCTAAAGAATGAACCAGGATTACCTGTATCTCCACTAGGAACAGCTGCGTCCATTAAGAATCCATTATTACATCTAAGAACAGCACAATTAAGGAACCATATTGAATTTACAAAATCCTTAACCCATAATCCATTTGCAGTTGGATGTGGAACTCCATCAACTACACCATCAATAATAACATTTTCACATCTTACCTGATCAACTCTTTCCGATCCACCAGCAGAAGCAGAAAATAACATTCCGTAAGATCCAGCGTCAACTGCAATATCTCTAATCTCTATATCTCTAAATGTTCCAATTGAATGTCCATCTACTTTAATACCACCAAATTGTTTTCGGATATAAATCCTATCCATTCTAATCTGCTGAGTATTTACATTAGAATAAAAATGAACAGCACTACCAGCAGTTCTAGGAGCACCATCTGTATGATCAAATGATAAATTAGCAAAAGTTACATTTCTTACATTATTTACTTTGAATATATCACTAGTAGGATCAGTAGAAACCAAACAAGGTCCTTCACCATCAGCAGCAGTAATCCTATAGTTCTGAGTAGAACCGATGATACTTATACCACCACCATCACCCATAACACCTTGATCTATTAATATAGTTCCAGTTATAGCATAACTTCCTGTAGGAATATAAATCAACCCTCCCGTAGATGCTAATGAGTCGATAGCATTTTGAATACCAGTTCTGTTTGTTGCACCACCAGCACCTGGAACTGCACCAAAATCTTTAACATTAACTATAGGTAATCCAGAAGAAGGAATATCTCCAAATTCTAAAGCACTACCACCAGAATTTACCTTTACAAGTTTATCAGCAGTAAAACTACTTGGTGTATCTGTTAAACCTGTAAATGTAGTTGTACCAGATTCTACATTTGCTTGTAGAATCCAAGATGTACCATCCCACTTCCATGACAACCCATTATGAGTATGAGTATCATTTGTACTAGGACTTGTAGGAAAATCTATTGCCATTATGCTACCCTCCAACTACCACTAAAGTAATATTTTCCATATTGTCCTGGTCCAGCTGCTAAACCCGTAAAATTATATATTCCACCAGACGCAGTAACAGCCGCACTACCATTCCATATTCCTTGAGTGTTAGTTAAATTACCAGGAGGTAAATCATAAAATCTTCTATCCCAATGTATCTGTGAATCAACTACAGGATATAATGATGAATCATTTATTGTAAGATGTTGAGTTTGCCCACCCCAACGTAGATTAGTATCACCAGCACTTCCACCATTATGTTGGATGCTAAAATCAACATGAAGTATATTGCCAGTTTTCACCCACACTCCAGCATTAACTTGACAATTTTGACAACTTTGTTGTGATACATTAAATGTTCCAGTAGTTTGTGTAACTGATATACCTCTACCCGAAGCATCAACCCACTGAGAACTATTGGCATCTTGATAATAAACATTTAATCGTCCATTCTGCGAATCCCACCAAAGATCACCATCACTAGGTGAAGTTGGAGGAGTATCATCAGTAGTTACACTAGCACCACCACCTGAACCAGGAGGACCTGGAGGACCTGCAGGACCAGTTGGACTAGCACTATGTTTGATTATGTAAAATAAGGAATAATATGGAGGTGTAGCAGATCCACTTGAAAAATGATTTCCCCAAGTTTTATTAGGAAATGAACCATTTGTTCCAACAATCCATCTACCTCGTAAATCAGGAACACCATTACCTACCCCAACAATTAGTTGTAATGCACCTGTAACTGGTGTAGCACCATCACATAATTGATATTCACTTGGTATATTAGATGTAGATCCAGACCATGCTATGATTGATCCTATAGGATCACTACTTACCGTAGCAGGGGGACCAGTTGGACCAGGAGGACCAGCAGGACCATCTCCACCACTAGGACCTGGAGGACCACTAGGACCTGTGGGACCTGGAGGAGCAATAGATTGAATTATCCAAGTAGTTCCATCCCACTTCCATGTATAACCGTTCTCGGTGTGGGTATCGTTAGTTGAAGGACTATTTGGAAAATTTACTGCCATATTATTCTGGTATTACTAGATATTGATATCTAAATTCACTAGACGAAGGATAACCATTATAAGTTGATATTGAAAAGAAATCACCATTTTTCAAATATACTTCAGTAGGACCAGCAGTAGCAGACCCTCCCGTATATGCGTTTTGACCACCACCATACTGATTTGAACTAGATGCCCAAGCTACAGATTTTCCAAATGAAGTATACTTAGTCAAGTTAAATTGTGTTTTAGTATTAGTGTCTCCTG
>Ga0115013_10001850_pt1 | contig 12024 bp, 17 predicted proteins | sample SouAtlMetagenome_2_FD_88686 | JGI IMG/M metagenome (GOLD analysis project Ga0115013, IMG submission 88686) | Marine eukaryotic phytoplankton communities from Atlantic Ocean - South Atlantic ANT15 Metagenome | ecosystem: Environmental > Aquatic > Marine > Oceanic | place: South Atlantic Ocean...
CATACTTTGTACAGATAATGTCATACCTCTATTGAATCCGTTACTAATAAACTTCTTAACTATTTCTATGACGTTTTGTTTTGCGTTCTTATGCCAGTTTGCGTTTACTGTAGCAGGGTAACCTGTTCTTTCCTGTACATCTAATATATAATCTGTAACAGCCATATCTCTTTCGTAAAATATACCAAAGTTTGCATCAGCCATAAAGATGTATTCTATTTTGTTTGCACCTAACCATTCTATTTCCTGATATACTTTTTCCATAGGAAACTTCTTGACTTTTGCATAGGTTAAACTACCCCAATCACAAAATGTACAACTGAATGGACAACCACGATTAGTTTCCAATGTTGTACTCCATTTTATATCAGGATTGTCTGTTATAATTTTATCAAATACTCCTGTGAGATAAGGACTAGGAATGTCTAAGTCCTCTACTCTGTTTGCTGAGTATAGTTTTCGTGTATTACCTTGCTCAAAGTCTGTTAGGTATTCGTGTACACTTAACTCTCCTTCTGAGATAATAAATGTATCAACATAAGGTAATTGATCTATCTGCTCTGCGTTTCTAAACTCTGTCACTTGTGGACCGCCGAAAACTATTTGTACATCGGGTGACTTCTCTTTGAGCAGTTTGGCTAATGCTTTGTTGTATTCCCAATTCCACATGTAGCAACTGAACAAGACAATGTCATCGCCTGCCATGTCATCACTTGCCCACTCTATTTTTTCTCTGCGGAATACTAATTTGTTTAGTTCTAATTTGTCTTTAAACTCTGGTGTCTGTGCTGAATAACTGTAAACACAACCAACAGAATATGGTAGCCAATAGCCACTAAATGCTGAACCTCCTTGACGGAAGTTAGGTTGAACTAAACTAATTTTCATACCACTATTTACACGAAAGGCCCACTAATGTGAGCCTTTAATGATTTTAAAATGTTGACTTATGCTTCTTCTTCGCCGTCGCCATCATCTGAATTTTCTGCTTTGATTATTGCTTTTGCTTCTTTAATGAATTGAGCGATCATTTTATCTTTGGTCTCTCTGGCATCTAATGAGATACCCCATTCATTTTTAGCAAGGTCGTCAATCTCTTTCTTAGTTTTAGAAGAAAGTTGAGCTTTTGTTGGAGCCTTTCTTACTTCCACAACTGGTGCAGGTGCTTTTGCTTTAGCAGGTGCTGGTGCTGAAACACTAACACTTGCATCGCTACTACCAAATGATTTCCAAATGATAAAACCTACGATTGCGACTACAATAACTATTCCGAATATTTCCATGGTTATTCTCCTTTTAATAGTTTATCGTCTAAATTATGTAATGCACTATAAAGTTCATTACCCCTTACAGGATGGTCGAAGTTTACAGGATTTACTCTTTTATAACCTGTAGACCTTATTCTCGTCTTGACATTTTCTACTATATTCAGATCTTCAGCACTAGGACGAACTTCCGTCTCTAATTCTGATAATAATCCATATAGTACCAAATCAAATTGCAGATAACTGAACCCAAACTGGGCTTCATCTCCTGCATCTACACCCAAACCATCTGTAGGAGTAGCCGAAATAATACTTGTTGGAACTTCCATAATTTCTGCTAATGCAGGGACTTCCCAACTCTTTGATAGTGATTGAATAGGAGCAACGTCTCCTACATCACCATGCAAAGTCCAAAAACCGGCAGAGAGTTCACTGAAGTTATCAGTACTTGCTACTATGCCGTTTAATTTGTTTGCTAAATTGTAAAGGGTAAGCATTCTTAGTCTTGCTCTAACATTTCCTCGTCTTACCTTAATTGATTTACTTTCCTTTTTGCTGGAAAGTTCTTTATCTGTCGTGTTCTGTTTTAAGTAAAAGTCGTATGTATCAGATAAATCAATTTGTACATGATCTATATCTAATGCTTCACAGGCCTCTACTCCTCTGTCTGTTTCTGCTTCGTTCTGGTGTATGGGTAATGTTACGCCTGTTACTGACCAACCTGCTTGTCTAAATAATGCGGCTGTTAAGGCACTATCTATTCCACCACTCATACCTAATACAACATTGTCAATATTGTATTTCATTTTATAATCTGTTAAACTTCTTATAAGACCGTCTTTTAATTGTTCTCTATTATCTTCGTAAATGTGCATTCTTATCTGCTCATCTAACATAAAGTCAAACCAAGAACTTAAATCAGGTGCAACACCATCTCTTGTATTAAAATTTAAAATCTTATCTTTAATTTCCATACCACTATTTATTAACAACTGTTTTAATAACCTACTCCATTTGGTCCTAAAATCCAAATTATTAAGACATAAGTCATCATATGTAAGAACTGATCTGTTCCGTGTATTACCCAATACATTTGATCATTTGGGCCATAATTGCTTCTTTTCCATAAATTGCTTTTAGCATAATCAATGTGATAATGTAAAACAGTATCTAACAAACCCATAAGTAATGCCCAAAAGAATCCAAAACCAAAGTAAAAAAGTAATAACCAAGTAAAAAAACCATGCAGTTCACTATGTGCCAGTCCTTTCCAATGACCATAAGTACCTTTGTGCTTGATCATCCAACCGTATTGGAGATAATAATCAGCAATTAAATGCTTAAATGCAAATCCTGTAAGTAATCCTAACATTTAATAATATGATGCGTTTGTCCAAATGTATGTGTCATCTACTTCTTCTATGAAGTCTGAATTCCTTGTATTAATAGCAATATCTAAATCTTTATAGTGTTCTGCTTCTAAATAATACATCCATGCTTTACCCTGAGTTGTTTGAGTTTGCTCTCTGTTATAAAAGTGAGGATAACCTTCTATTGCATCTAGTTGTTCCATTACTTCATCAGTAACTTCCCAAACTTCTCCCTGAATATATTTTTCGCCATCTTTAGTTACGCCAGGAAAGGCACCTAAATCTAACATATTATAGTCAGGATAATTTGTTTTTGCTTTACCCACAATGGTTGCACCCTCAAATTGATTAAGACCTCTAATGTCGCCACCACTTTTTAGAGTTCCATAAACAAAAACTCTATGCAAATTGTTGTTATCCATTTACTTTTTCTTCTAAGTCCTTTATTCTTGCACTCATTGTACTCAACAATCTACTTGTATCTGCATCTAAAACCTTTGCCTGACTGGCTACAGCCATAGCAGATAACTCATCTATTTTGTCGTTGAGCTCAGCAATAATTCTGTTCTTATCATTTATAACATCCAGCAACTCTGCCTTTGTCATTTGTGTTGTACTTTTTACGCTCATAATTAAACCTTTCCAAGTATTATACTATATTTACTCTATTTGTCAACTAATTTAGCAACATTTCCTCGTGCTACAAAAGTTTTACGGAAAGCATACCCACTACTACTGTTTGGTGCGTCTGCACTATGCGGATAACTTCCGTCTACTATTATTAATCTGTTTGGTTTGTACTCTATCTCTGCTATCTGATAGTTTTGTACTAATTCTTCACTAAATCCTCTATGTCCTTTATCTAATGTATCTTTCTCATACACTCTAAAGTTTCCTCCCCAATTACTATCCCATTCTGTATTACAATGCCATAAAAATGTTATATTTCTGGGTCTAAAACTGTCTTTGTGTATCGTTCCTTGTAATCCTTGTGTTTGTCCGTTTATACCAGCAAAGTCAAACTGCTCAAACTCTACACCAAAGTCATTACACATTTGTTCTATAACAGGACGAGCAAACTCTACATAATCTCCTGCAGGTTTCATCCATTTTCTAAACAGTCTCATTATCCAGGTTATTTCTGTAGTCTCTCCATCTTCATATGTGACATCATTATCAAAACTCCATCTGTTTGTGACTTTTAATGCGTTATTAAACTGTATCCAATTATCTTTTGGGTACCAATTATCTATTACATGTATTGCATCTAAAGGTAAAGTATCTAATTTAAATACAGAATCATAATACTTAACTTGCATTTAGTTTACCTATCTGATCTATTATTTTAATACTTGCTAGTTTGTGTAATGTTCTTCCGCCATGTCCTAAGTCAGGAAAGAAAGTATAATTTAAATGTTTTCCTTGTTCTAGTCTTAGTTCTTGAAGTTCTTTTTTAAAATCCTCTGAAAAATTAAGGTGCTCTACTCTGGCTGGCGCCATCCAATCTATCGTGTTATCCATTTCTCCTCTAATTGGACTACTAATCTCTTTGTTCCAAAAAGGTTTATCTACCAGATTGCTTATTCTATCTACTACAGGATATAAATTTTCGTATTCAGTATAATCTATATGTGTAGGCAGGCTTACCTGTCCTCCTAACAAAATAACAGGCACACCTATATCATTTAATTGGTTTAAAAAAATATCTGATGTTGTTTTACATCTTTCTGCATAGTATTCTTGTGAAAAATGATATAAATCGTCTCCTTCGTCTTGTTCTATTTTGTTTAATACATCTCTACCAGGGTCAGTCCAGAAACAAATAGCAACATCAAAGTTTCTTCTGAAATGAGGCATGCCTACATGCTCTGCTATATGATCTAATTGATATAAATTACTGCCTCCTGCTCTGGCAAAATTTACTATATTTGCTCTAGGGTATTCTTGTTGTAGATAATGATGTGTTCCACTATGAGTAGGAAAATTAGTTTCACCTACGAAACTCCATTCTCCCCATGCCCAACTATCTCCTAGTATTGCTATATTTTCTGGTTGCATTACAATATATTTCTATTAATAAACTGCCAACTCTCCTCTACATAACTGCTTGGCTTTTCAGTAAACTCTGTGCGAATGTATCTGTTTACAATACCTTCAAACTGTATCATAATAAGTCTGGCAGTATCTTTATTACTGCATAGTGCAAACTCTGATTCTATTTGTGCTAGTAGCATGTTTACCAATGACTTTATCTCTTGCTCTGTGTGTAACATGCCTTCTCTATTAAGCATACGACAAAAGCCTGGGTTGACATCTATATACATAACTAAAAACATAAACAGGTTTCTTATTCTTTCTACAGGATGGTTATATTTAAACTTTACTTCATTTGTTTTATCTACAATCGTTTGCTCTATATGTCTAAACAGTTGCTCAAATATCTCTTGCTTGTTTTTAAAATGTTTGTATAATGCTGACTCAGTTATATCACACTTCTCTGCTAATATTTTTGTTGTTATAGATTGCATGTGAGGTTGCTCTAGTGTGTTTACTAGTGCCTCTAGGATCATTAATTTTCTATTTACAGACTTCATTTTACAAACTTATCAAACATCTCAACTTTGATTTGATCAAGTGTACTAAAATAATATTTTACTAATTTAACATTGTAGTCTACACCTTGACTCTTTGTACTTTCTGATATATCTTCTACAATATAATATTTCCATATACCCAAAAGTTTATCTGAAAATATTCTGTAGGGTCTGCCTTGCTCTGCAAATTCTAAATTATACATTTGACCATAACCTCTCATGTCCTATATATAGGATAAATTTTAATATCATATCTACTACAACAACACCAAGTGCCGCCTTCATTGGAAGCCCAAATGCTAATGCTATAACACCACTACAAAGTGATGCAATAATTCGCCAAGTTATACTCTTGGCTACACTTCTCGATATGCTGTCTTTTGCCATAATAATCTAGTAACATCATATAATGCTACTACTCCTAATCCACTTACTAAAAACCTTACATCAAATGCAAGTGCTTCTATACTAAAGGGAGGATAAAACTGCCCTGTGTTTGCCATTAAATGCCAAACTATCCAACTGCCTAACAATGCAATATATTTGTCAGTAGTTAGTTTACTGATAAATGGTGCAAGTGCTAATGCAGAATATGTCATTATCATACTGTTATGAAATCCTATAAACAGATCTGATACAAACATTACACTTAACGGAAGTAAAAATGCTAAATTATTCTTAGTTAAGTAAGGTGTAAGAACTGCTAAACCTAATAACGGTTCGCTATTTGCTGGTAATGGAAGTAATCTACTTAATACCAATGCACCAAATAAAAATAAACCTGCTTTAATTGTTCCTGTCATTTTCAATTTCATACACTCTTTTTCTTAAACTTGTACTACTAAAACTATGATCTCTTCCGTTATAAATCATTTTTATATTTCTTTCTTTACAAATATCTTTACCTGTAAAGGGTTTTGTTTTATATTCATCTCCTATAATTCTTACATTAATAGGAAGTGTTAATAATAAGTCTTTTAAGTCTGCTTCGGTTGTATAACATACAACTTCATCTACATATTTGATTGCAGATAGTTGTATTTGTCTCTCTACAATACTTTGTATAGGTGCATTTTTACTGGGCCTATCCATTGTGGGGTCAACTTGTAGTCCTACAATTAAATAATCACAATGTCGTTTTGCTTCTTCCAGCATAACAACATGACCTGCATGTAACAGATCAAATGTGCTACAGGTAAATCCTATGTTGCCACAGTCTTTATAGTCTAGTTTCATTTAACTTATTGCCTGTGCTAATAAGTATATACAAACAGCAATACTACATAACAAAAACAAAAATACCCATCCAATATGAAACTTTTTTGTTATAAGTCTATTCCACCAATCCTTCATGTTTTTCTCTTAACACAGGCTCTTTGCTGGGTTCTAATTCTCCTGCTTCAACACCACATGATATATAATCTGTATCAGCAATAATTTGTTTGATCTTTTTGTTTAAAACATCGCCGTAGTTCATATACTCATTTTTATAAGGAACTTCTACTGTGATTGTTGCTCTTATTATTTTGTCCATTAGTGTTTAGGCCTGTTATTCCTATCATTAAAATAAATGTATATGAGGAACATAGCAATAATTAAAACTATTGTGTATTCATTCATTGCTAAAATCTATAGTATCCTCAATTTCATTTGTGCTACTATTTACCACTAAACCAAATAATTTTCCGCCCTTTCCGGCTCCACAATCTGTCCAAACCACTGTTCCACCCATGTCATTCGTATGAACTGTGGGCTCTGGTTGGAATATATCAAAGTTAGGCTCTCCTGTTAAAGGAGCAGGATCATGCCCTACAATAAGAGTAACACCACTAGGAACACTATCTTTCCAGTTGTATGTTCTGTAAGGATAGTCTTGCCCTTTGTGATGAAATGTTTTTTTGTAATCTGCTTGTCCAAACATCATATCATCATACATTCTGCGAGTAATATTTCCTGTTTTTTCTGCCTCCCAAAAGTCCTGATGCATTCCGCCATGTGTTACATATAATGTATCATTTAACTTTATGTAATCTTGACAGTAGTTTTCTACCATTACTCTGAACTCATGCTCAAATAATTTGTCTGTTTCCATTTGTTCTAAAGTAATCATATTAGGAGGCCCTAATATTACATTTGCACCATTTAATTTTCTTATAATTTTATGCTCATGGTTACCTTTTACAACAGAACCTTTACCTTCCTCTAATAGTTTGAGCATCTCATTGACACATATAGCACCGTCTGAACCACCGTCAACTATATCTCCCACACTAACTAAATGTAAGTCGTTCTGTCGTGCAAAGTCTATTGCCCTTTTAAAAGGAATAAAATCTGCATGTACGTCGCCTATAATTAAATGTTTCATTTTGCCTACCTAGTAATACTATTATAACAGAATTGTTTAGAATGTCAATATATTGTACTAACAGACATATTTATAGAAAAAGATAAATACATATTGTAAAACGTCATATCTAGGGAGATTATGTACAATGGCAAACGTTAAAAATTACGGTCTAATAGGTGTAGGTGCACAGGCACAATTTGGTAAAAATGGTCCTATACTAAAAGGCAATGCAGACGCAGATACATTCTCAGTAGTCACAGAAGGTGGCTCAACACTAACAACAATAGAAGGTGCAAACGGAACATCTGCATCACATTTTGTAACCAAGGCACAATTAGATGCCGGTAGTGCCTCTAGTGGAGCAGACCTAACAATGGGTGCTTCAACTGATAGTAGTTATACTGACGGTGCATTACAAACCCTTACAACATCAACAAAAGTATCAGATGGTATTGATGCTTTAAATGAAGCATTAGAAAATGTTAGAAATGATACCTTTGTAAAGACTGTAAGTTTTACAAGTAATGTTTTATCAGGTGGTAACCCATTAAGTGTTACATTAACAACAACTGTGGTAGGTAATGCAAATAGATATACAATTAGTTGGGGAGATGGAGATACTACAACAGCAACATCAGATAGTACTCCAAGTCATACATATACTGACAACACCAATTCCCCTTATGATATAACAGTAACAGCATTTAATAACAGTGGTTCAGGAGAAGGTAGTACAGCATCTAGCACAAGAACAAACTATGTTACTTTATATACAGCAACACCAGTTGCAGACTTTGAATTATACAAAGTAAACTCAGGCGGTAGTGCCTTAACTGGTAATAACAGAGAGATAGATGCTGGTGAAACAATTTATTTAGAAAATACAACAACAAATTCAGGCTCAGCAACTTGTACATATCAAATTAATTGGGGCGATGGTTCAGCAAATAGTTCAGTATCAAGTGGTGCCGCAGGTGATGTTGGCGGTGGAAGATTAAGTCATACATATTCTGCAGACAGTGGTAGCTCAACAAGAACAATTACAATACAACAAACTGCTCACAGTACAGCAGATCCAGGCGAAGTTGGAAGTACAGCAACAGAAATATTAAAAGTTTATAACGGTAGTATAGCCGCACCAAGTGGATTGAGTAGTAAAACAATTACATTTGGAGAAAGTAGTTCAGGTTCAAGTCCTTATCTAGCACATGGATATACAGATAACAGTACAGAAGATGTTGTGAGTGTAGGTGGAAGTGTAACCAGAATAACAGCCAGTAGTGCAGGTTCTAATACAGACTCAGCAATATTGAGTAGTTTTGCATACAATGGTGATGCAGGTGATGTAGTAGCATACGTGGACGGAGTGGCGGCAGGTTCAATTACTTTAAGTGGTGCAGATAATTCAGGTACAAATGGTAACCTAGTTATTACAGAAGAAAGTGATTATAATACATTAAGTACAGCCGGTAGTGCCACATCATTTAGTGCAAGTTTATACTCACCAAGTTTATATAAAGGTTTTAAAGCAAGAGTAAGAGCAACTACAAGTGCATTAGCAACTGGCTCGCATAGTTTTAAAATGGGGCATAGTGTAACAGGTAATACAAACATATTAAGTTTTGTTAAAGACGATGTAACAAGTACTGCATCATTAGATATAAGTGGAGCCACATTGGCACAGGCTAGTGCAGGAACATTAGCATATGAGTCAGGTATTCCTTATTACACAAATGACGCAACTGTAACACTAGCAGGTGTTCAAGCATATGATTGGATTGGACAATGTTATAGAAACGATAGTGCACCATTTGATGTAGCAAGTGGACAAAACTTTGAAAGTACATCAGGTGCCGCAATTAGTACACAAGGATATAGTTACGCACAAATAGATGGTAGTACAACATTCTTAAACAGTGGTACACCTAAAGCAGATACAGGTAAAACATCAGGTGCAAAATATACATTAGGTTCAATGACAGTTAATGTTAATGGCGGTGGTAATGCTGTAGAGCAAATAAGAGCCAAACTAGATAATGTAAATGGCACAGGTTCTTATGTACAAATTACAGATAAAAAACTACAAACTCTTAACAGTTCAACAGGTGTATATGAAACAATAGCAGTAGCAGACAGTTTAGGTGCTACACATGATGACGATGGTAAAAGAATTACAGAGTTTGGAGCGGCGTCAGACAATCCAAGTTTTAGTGCTTCAACAAATTACTATACAGCTCATGCTTGGAGTGGTGCAGAAACAATAGCAGGAACACAAGAAGCAGTTACACGTTTTGGTACATTATCACACTTTACAACAGATTTAAGTTCAGGTTATTTACCAGCAGGTCCAGATTTAGACACAGGCAGAAGTGGAGCTCAGTACTTTACATTTGCATTTAGAAGAACTGCAATGGCAAACTTTACTGTAAGATTAACAGGTAAAGTAAGTGGCTTCTTTATAGCCGCTCCGGCAACTGACATTGACGATGCAAGTTCAATTAATGGTTGGCTAGATGCAGGCATAACATACGGTGGTGCAGGTACACCAGGTGGCGATACAAGTAACGGTGGTAATGGTAGTAATGGTTGTGCATTTACATCTGGAGACAGAATAATAGACGGTACAACATACAGTAATGATACCTTTACATTAACATTAGGTGATCAAAACGGTACAAATTCATTTGGTAACCAAGTTTTGGTTAGGATTAAACTAGAGTCAGGAGACTCTTTAACAGCATTGAGTATTGAATAATGGCAATAAGTGATTCACAAAAAGTTGACTTCTTATGGAAAAAGGTCGGTTTTGGTAAAGTCAAAACTGATACTAATGCCAATAAGAAGGCCCCTAATGAAGCGATAGCATCAGATTTTATTATCAAAGCAAATCAAATATGGAATCAAAGTTCAAGTATTCCAAACACACAACCTAGTAGTAGTGCAGGTGTTGTAACTGTATATTCAGATGCAAATAGTAATACTGTAGAAACTACAGAAGACGGTACAGCATCAGATAATAGAACATGGAAAACAGGTACAACTAACTGGATACCACCATCATTTGGTGCAACATACCAGGTAAAAGTATATGCTATTACTACAGGTAATGGTGCTCCACAAACAAACGGAACACAATTATTTGAAACAGGTTCAGGTAACGATGACCAATGGTACTTTGACTACCAATCAGGTGTACTACACTTTATAGGTACTAATTTACCTAGTGCTATTGCAACAAGTGGTAGTAATGTAATTTATGTTGTTGGTGCTAGGTACACAGGAAGTTTAGGTGTTGGAGATACTAGTGCTAGTCAAACATTTATTAAAACAAACTTAACGGCCTTATATGCAGACGCCACTATAGCCACAGGAGATATTATTAAAGTAAACTCTGATGCAGACGGAGAGTATGCTGTATATATTTCTAATGAGGATAATCCTAGTGAACTTGCAAACTTAACACTAATTAGTACAAGAGATAGTGCAGAAGCAGACTCTCAAACACTTAGAGCAAATGTTACATACAATGGTGGTAATGTTACTTTAGGTAATGTAAGTGCTACATCAAGAGCGGCAGAAGTTGTTGTAGATGTTACAACTGCATTTGATGGCTCTACAACACTTAATATAGGTGATGACGGAGATAATGACAGGTTAATGGCAGATGCTTACATTGATTTATCTACTGTAGGTACTTATACTGTTACACCTAAATTTGTTTATACTGGTGTTGATAGTGCGTCTAACAATACTGTTAAGGCTTATGTTGTTGCTGGTACTAGTTCGACAGGTGCGGCTAGTGTAATGGTTACTTATTCTTAAACTTTTCTAATATAAGTTCACTAACTATACCTATATCATCTTGCTCGAGATCGTATAGCTCACTCATTCTATCTACGGCACTTTTAATACTTACTAAGGCATCTGATTTTGCTTCTAGTATATGCTTATATACAAAACCACCTACTCTAAACTCTGGCTCTGTTAAAATATCATCTGCTAATTTATTGTAGTCCTTCATTGTATATGTGTGAACCCATGGTTCTTTTTCAATACTTCATAAAACAATGGCTCACCTTTTGACACATTTTCATACCATTCATCACTTGCTTCATTACTAGCATCATCTGATATGTATTTGTAACAATGAAAGTCTTTACCCATACTTGCACATATCTTTGCAAGTGCATAGGCTTCCATGTCTACTATATTAAACTTTTGACCGCTCATTAAATGTGTAAACATATCTAAAGCATCTATATCAGTAACAAATTGGTCCTGTGTTCTGCAGACTAATCCATCATCACCAAAATTTATTACACCTGATACTGCTATATCATCTCCAAATGTAATACCTGGTCCATCACATAAATCTCCACAATCTATATCTCCTTGTAAAAACGTTGTACATTTGTGTAGTTGACCAACTTCTACTTTGTATGCACCTC
>Ga0115013_10001852_pt1 | contig 12020 bp, 7 predicted proteins | sample SouAtlMetagenome_2_FD_88686 | JGI IMG/M metagenome (GOLD analysis project Ga0115013, IMG submission 88686) | Marine eukaryotic phytoplankton communities from Atlantic Ocean - South Atlantic ANT15 Metagenome | ecosystem: Environmental > Aquatic > Marine > Oceanic | place: South Atlantic Ocean...
CATCCCTTCCGCATGCCATATTTCACCCACTGATTTAAGAGGGCAGCAGTTGTTCATAAAAATTAATTTGTGAAAGTTAAGTACTCTAAATTTAGGCAAAATACAAATTTGTTTCAAAATTGGATTAGAGAGATCATCTTTTAGCCTCAAACCAATAAATTACCATCCAGTAAATCATCAATGTCTGTAATAATCCAATCTTCTTGCTCATTCTTGAACTTTCCTGTGGTTGGATCTCTCTTTGTGATTACAGTTCTTTCCATTCGAACAAGATGAGGTATCTGTTGCATCTCTGGCGTTGTCGAAGAATCCTCCTCGTTTTGTCCTTGAACTATTTCGCCTGTTCTGGTATCTTGGACGTAAAAGATTTCATTACACCAAAGCAAAACTTGAGCGATAATCGTACTTTCCATGTAACCTTTTCCTTCTAAGTGTTCCAGCCGTAACTGGCTCAGATAGGGTGCCCGTTCACCCGATGATTTGTCCAACATTTCGCGATAAAATGTCAAAAGGTTTGGATCGCTTTTTGCATTCCTTCTGGACAAATATGGTATGGCATATAACGTGATGAATTGATAATCGTACGGAATCATTTTGAGGCGCAATTTGAAATAATGCTTGCTATCTGAATTGGCAATGGAATCACTGTTGACTGTTTTCATAACTTCTTTGAAAGAAGACTCATAGAGTTCAATTACTTTTTCATCAAACACGCCACTGATTGAGTTCGCATTGTTTGCACTAGTGCAGTCTATTTCATCATCGCTTGAATTGTCCTTGCACACAACCCTGGCCGAGCATGAATTATTTTCGGTGTTTTTTGAAAACTCGAAAGTTTCACAAAAGTCTATTTCGCAAGTTTCATCATCGCGGTCAGTAATGATACGATCCATTGGTATGTTCTTCCCCCCGCCATAGGAAGGAAGATTCGACAAAAGATTCGCCACGCCTTGTGTGAAGGCCCAAGATATATCTGATGAAAGCTCGTCTTTGAAATGAGAAATCCAAAATAGCTCGTACCACGGGACATTCAAAAACATATATGCAGTTACAATAGCATTTAATGATGAGTTACCGTACACCTTCTGGCTCTTGCTAGTGAGCAAGAGGCCTATTCTCTTTTGTTCTGATGTACCAGGAATCAGACGAGGAAGTGGAGACGATTCGAATCTCCATGGGAACACAAATGAGTCGAATGAAAATTTATCGTCGTTGCGAATATCGTCGGACCCAGCAGATGCATCAATCACTTTACCGTCACCTGATGGAGGCAATGATGACGCACATCTCAGCGCTGCTTGGAATAATTGTCTCTCTCGAATCGATTTCACGTATCTTGTCAGCAAAGACGCAGATTTCATTGGCGATGGCAGTGATAACATAATTGTCTCGACTCATTCATGACAGCTGAAACGGCAGGAATTACTTCGAAGTTTGATGTGAGTAGTTCAACCAAATTCTCGACAAGCTCGATGATGCATAGTGAATAAGTGAATCCCGCCCAATGTCGACTAATTGCAAAAAGGGGAAGGGGGAGTCAGTGCTGTAGTTCGAGGGGGCGGGGGGGCAGAGAAAAAGTCAGCCACACATTAGAGCCTTCAAAAAAGAGGCCGAAACTCTTCGAGGAAAGATCTAACGCCAATTCACAACACTACGACAAGCATTTGATTCCGGTCCGAAACGATTCTAACATCATCTTATTACAAAAGCTATTCCTATGGACGAGGCAGAAATTAAGGCGAGGAAAAAACTTTTGGAGAAAAAGGCGTCAAAATCACTGAAGAGCCTAGTAGAAAAGAAAGTGAACTCGGATGCGCAAGGCCAAAAAACCTCTTCTTCGATCAAGACTGAGAAAAAGCAAGGAAGTGAAGAAATCGCTATTCCAAATGCATCTACTGGTTCTTCTGTTCCTGAATCTGGCGACACTAAACAGCCTCTAGAAGGAAGAAGACAAGATCGATCCCGAGAGCGGCAGCAAAACAAAAGGATGACCAATCGTGACGAGGCAGGACCACCTGGTGTTCCACGAGACCGTGAAAGAAGCGCACCACCACCCCGTGGTGATGGTGGTCGCTATTTCAAGCACCCCCCTCCTCACTATCGTGATGAATTTGGTCGAAGACCTCCCCAAAAACACTGGGACGAGTATGATCGCCTGCCCCCTCCTGGTGGACCCGGATACCCTCCTCCTATGCGCCATCGAGGGCGTTTTCCTCCTCACCATCGTGAAGGTGGGATGCCCCCCGGCCGATGGGAACGCGATAGAGGAAATTTATTGCCTCCGCATCCTAGAATGTCCCGCAGGAGTCCTCCTGCTCGAGATAGAAGCCATCGAAATAATCATCCCGCTCGTGACGATCGACTTCATCGGAATCGTCACGACCGCTATCGATCTCGGCGTGGTCGTAGCCATGGAAGCGATAGATCTCGTAGCTACAGTAGTAGAAGCCGAAGCAGAAGTAGGAGCTTTTCTAGCCGAGGTTCCTCCTCAAGTTTCTCATCGGATGAGAACCACAGTCGGAGAAGCAGTAACTATCATTCGGATGCTTCTCGATCTCGCTCGTCTTCCCGATCTCGCTCCAGGTCATATTCTCGATCCAGATCTCCATCACCACGATCTTCAGTTGGGAAAGAGACCCCCAACGAAGCTGGACAGGACAAACTGACCACGGATCAACAGAAATTAAAGACCGATGATGGAAATAAGGACAAAGATAATCTTGTCAAGACCAAGCATGATGGTGAGAAGACAGAAGAATGCGAGAAACATTCCCCATCATCCAAGGTATCTAACTCACCACGGAAAAGCAATGATAGTATGCGTGATCGTAGCCCAAGCCGCAGCATGAGTGAGGATAGTCGTGATCGATCAGGTCGCAGAGGAAGAGAACGGAAACGATCGAAGAACAACCGTTCCTCCCGGTCTTTATCTCGATCACATTCTCGCACTTCGTCGGTCTCTCGGTCTCGGTCTCCAATATCCTCATCTTATTCGACCTCTTCTAGTCATTATTCCAGAGAACGTCGGCGGTCTCGAAGATCCAAACGACGTCGCAAACGACACGACCGTGGGTCTACACGAGGAGACAAGAAACCAGAAGATGAATTTTCAAAGGATCAACGTACGATTTTTGTCTCTCAGTTGGTTATGAGGACAACAGAAAGAGATCTGAAGAGGTACTTTAAAAAAATAGTAGGCTGTAAAGTCAATGACGTCATCCTTCTTCGAGACCGACGAAATGCTCGGAATCACAAGGGATGTGCCTATGTAGAAGTTGGGCGTATTGAAGATGTTGCCACGGCTGTAGCTGTATCAGGAAAGCCTCCTACTTTTCAGCGCTTCCCGATTCTCGTCAAAGCGTCGGAAGCTGAGAAAAATTATGTGAATCCCACTGCTGCGGTGTCTAACAACCTCAATGATCATGGTAACAATAGTGGACGAGGGAATCAATCGACCATCGCTAAAGATAAAAATCCTTTTTTACCTCCTCTCCGAGACGAGAACGGACGCCTCATCGAGTCACAAAAGGTTTATGTTGGTGGTCTAGATCCGTCCGTGAGAGAGGAACATTTGCACGCTATCTTTTCTCAATTTGGGACCTTGCTGAAGGTGCAGCTTCAATGCCACCCTAACACGCAAATTAGTAGGGGCTATGCTTTTTTGGCTTTTCGTGACCCCAAGGTCTCTCACCTGGCTATCCAGACAATGGCCGGAAAGATTGTGGCAGGACGAGCGCTCAAAACTGGTTGGGCAAGTCAGAACCAACAATCGGCGGCAAGCATTGCTTCTGGATGCATCGTTGTTACATCTGATAAATTTCCAGAGAACGCATCCGAGCTTGCTCAGAAGGCACTTTTAGTATTACTTCAAATGACAGAGGGTACAACAACTGCTGCTGCACATGGACTACCCGATTCCGTGATCGGTACTTCTGACGTAGCAGCAATATCAGCTATTGCAGAACAAGAACTAAGTAAGGCTGTTGGGGTGGACACCTCCACCTCGAGGCCAACCTCGGCACATGCAATCCCCACTGTAGCCGAGGCAAGAGCAAGCATGGCAGCTGGTGCTACTGTTGCGGAAGCAAGAGCTAGCCTAAAGGCAGATGTTGTAGCTAGACAACTTGCGGCAGCAACCTCAGCTGCGGTCGCAGAAAATAGAGTTGCCACGCCCTCGAAGTCGAGTTTCATCGGGAACGCTGATCACGGTCCCACACGTCATTTGCTTGTGCACAATATGTTTGACAAGGATGAGGAGACAGAAGATGGTTGGGAATCCGATATTAAAGAAGAATTTCTCGATGAGTGTTCAAAATTCGGGAAGATTGAACATGCGAATGTAATTCACAATGAACCTGGAGGAAAAATTTATGCTACATTTGCTGATGTCGAAGGCGCCAAAACTTGTGCCGAAAATCTTGCTGGGAGATGGTTTGATAAGCGGCAACTTCGCGTGGACTATATGCAGGAAGCAAATCCTCCTTAACATTTTTGACATCTTTGGATTTTGATCACTGTGGTGTATCATTTCTATCAACTAGATAGAATGGGACTGCACGGCTTTTTATCTTAATTCGTGAATCCAGACTTTTTTCGGATAATGAAACGGTGATAAATTGTTTTTCATGGATGGCCTAAATATTTGTTGTTGTGAAGAGAGACGAGAATCATTTTGGCGATTGAATGGTTAGATGATTCAATCTTCATCCGCTAACATTGCTGGTATCTCTTTATCATACTAATATTATGTGCACATGCATATTCAGCCAGGTCTTCTTATACAGGTGTCAGTAAACGATTTGAATTTATTCATGTGATAGATCCTTTGGGGCTGCGTTAGAAGGACGACTCATTAACAGTATGAAATGGAAAGTATCGAAGGTATGGGGATACGTCAAAGCGATACGCCTCGCCTCCAAAGCTCACTTTACATTTGCCTTGTGCGTCGTCATACATAGATTCTTTACCCTGTTCTAGAAAAGTACCCGCTGCGTAATTATTCTTTTTGGTGATGAAGTGTCTTCATTTCGAGTGTCAGGACGAAACTTCACTCTACACCGTATTGAATCGAATTTGTATCTTCGGTTTTGGGGAAATGTTCGGATGCTTTCAACAGCACGTTTACAGGTAGTCCAAGGGGTTTGTGTTTTTTTCTTTTGTTCATAATTTATATTCTTAAAATAGTTGTTAGTAAGATTATCAGAACGCTTATTTCTTAGCTTGGAACGTAGCGTGCCTTAGGTGAACATGATAGCCTCGGCATTTTCATCGCCACGGTGCCTTTCCAATGTTGTATTCATTTTCGCGTACGTTTCCTGATAGTATTGGATTATTGAGAATCAGCTATGAAGATGTCTTGTTCTACCGTCTCAACACAACATTTTTGGTTTATTCACTCTTGTGATTTGTCGGTATACTCAATTTATCCATCCATATGCAATGATGAAGCCTTGGCGTTCTTCAACAAAGTTCATCACAAAACACTTTTGAGGCATACCGCTGCTGAATCCTTAGGGGAACAAGTATTCGATCGAAGGTCGGGGGAGATTCCGACACCTTGGATGTCCTGTGTAAATGAGTTGGAAAAAGCATTGTTGTGAGATCCTTACGCATAGAATGGAAACAAATTCTTATAAAATGTTGGTTGCGTGTTATTTTTGTTACAATGCACGTACCCTCCCGTTTGGTGTCATATATCTGGCCTTGGTTACAGCAATCCCACTCCCCCCGTAGGAAAGAGCCTGAACATTTTGGATTCTACCTTTTCCAAAGGTCTTGTCAGCTCCTGCTCCAGAAATTACCACCGCTCGCTTGTTATCCTGGAGAGCTGCTGTAAGAATTTCGGAGGCGCTTGCCGTCTTCTCATCCACAAGGACAAACAGGGGCGTGGTAGTGTCCGTTTCACTCCCAACTCCATCGTTGATGTAGATTGTTGCCCGGCCAGTCTTATCGACCTCCGAAATAATTCTCGCTCTAGGTGGCAAAAAGAGTTTTGCTACGTCGACTCCTGCTGGCATGTAGCCGCCGACGTTGCCTCGAAGGTCAATAGCAATGGCGGATAAGCTCTCTGTTGGGGAAGAGGTCGATGTATCAGTTTTGGCACCTTCACCTACTTCCTCGCGAATCATCGACAGTTGTTTGAGCTCTTTTCGAAATACTTTTTCAGTTTCTTGTGTGAAGCTATTAATTCTAACAATTCCCACACGTTGATTCGTCGGCGAAACCACAACTGTAGATGCTTCGATCATTGGTTTTTGAGCTAGTGCGGAACGGGTCACGACAACTGTCCGTCTGTTGACTGATGAACCTTGCACCCCTTCGATAGGCGGGCGCTCAATTTCAATTGTGACGGTCGTTCCGGTTTCACCCCGACACTTTGCTGCGACAGCATCGGCCGTAGCTCCGATCATATTGACGCCGTCGATTGAGCGAATGAAGTCGCCTGGAAGAATTCCTGCCGTATCAGCTGGGCCCTTTCCCACTGTATTGGCCACAATTACCATACCACTGCTTTCAGAGGTCGACGCCTTGTTGTCACCAATGAGTTGGACACCGATCCCAGAAGTTGGTGTTTGCTTTGTGGATGAATTTGGATTCGTCGTCGTATATGCCTTGGTCAACGATTCGTATTGTTCCGGTGTCAAAAACCTCGTGTACGGGTCATTAAGGCTTTGCAACATCACCCGAATAGTCTTGTACAATTGAGCATCATCGTCAGGGCCCAGATTGGCTGTCTTTTCAAGGGCCTTCAATCGCTGCATTTTCCACCCTTCTTCGCCTTGCCCGTTGAAAGTCGGGTCGAAAAACTGGCGTCCAACTTCTCTCCAGACATCGTCAACCAAGAGTTGATCGGGAGTGAGTGCATGGCATGCCGATGGTCGTATCAACGGAACAAAATTTCCTCCCCCCGATTCACCCTGGAAAGGTATACAGTCGTTGGTGCAAAGCATCGCTGATAGGATTGCAGCAAATAGCGATGTGGTCATCCTTTTGAAATTATTCCTTTTGCCGACGTTACTGTTCATGTTGCAACCCCACCCTTGATCATTCTCTCCATTATTCACTTTCGAAAAAAGGACGACCGAGCTTCTTCCTCTCGGGACTCTATATTTTGTTACAGATGCAACAGGCTTCGTCGTCGTGAAAGCAAATCCATAACAAGAGCGGGAAACTACAGCTATTATAACGGCGGCTTGAATAATCCCGACGAGAACAAACGGCCGACTCAAATACCGCAACATGGTCTCGAATCACTGTTTATTGTTTATTCCTTTTGGCATTGGCTTGAAATCAAATCGTCCCCCGTCATTTCGAGAATTAAAAAAAAATCGGTTTGCGTTGTTCCTTTTTTTTGTCAGAAAATCGAAGTGCTTACTGAATTTCAGTGACGTGTGAGACACGACTGAGTTGACGCCTGGAGAACCACTCAGTCGTGAACCGACCCGACTCACTTAAATGACCGTTTATCCGACATGAAAAAACGTTGAACGACGGTATTGATTATTTTGTGACAAGACTTTTCAAACGAGCCGATGTTGATAATCGTAACCGGCGTCAGACCTTTCAAAATACCGATATGATCATCTTGGTAGTGCATTGATTAAAGTCATCATTCAAGAAGAAACCAAATAAAAACGCCAGTATCGCAAAATTGTCAGAAGTACGAATCGAAGTAACAGCGCGATGCCAAAATTTCCAAACAAAACCTCCAGACGGAGACGGAGGACACTTTTCAACACACAAAATCTGCTTATTTGCTTCATGCTGTCGATTCTTCTTCTGTACGTTCAGGTTGCCAAAATTCTTCTGATGAAGCCTGGCTTAGACGATAAGAAAGCACCAGCCCCCTCCAGAAATCTTGAAAAGATAACCAAAAAGACAGCCAAACAGACATCCAAACTCCCAAGGTATTCCGATTGGAGAAAATTCGCCGTTGATCTCGCTGGGATGTTACCGGTAGATGTCCTTCGGATTCTCAGAGAAGAAGACCCGTTCGGAGTCCGGACGTTCGAAAAGATGCTTCTGGAAACTGAATCGAAGAATCAGCGCTTTCTTGAAGTGGAAGAACTCCGGGAGCTCTTCCCGTGTCCTACCAACCGTATTAGCCTACCAGATCAGCGAAATACAGATAAAGCCCGAGCCTTCCGGAACGGAACGGAGCCTTTTTTCTTATTTTTTCAACATCTAAGAAAGGCTGGCGGGACGAATTTTTGCAGTCTAGCGGAACACAACCTCGAGAAAAAGAACCTACCGAGTTACTATTGCAGTATGTATTCGCGAGTCCTATTTTATTCGGTGTTCATTGTGTGAATTCCAGACAAAAATTCGGCCTTTTTAGAACTAACAAATTGCTGCTGTTTTATAAACCTCTATGTTGTATTCATTTGAATGCCCCCAAATACATTATTATCTATTCCAGTGCCTGATTACTACTGGCCCCAACGTAAACCACGTGGAGCCGGCTATCTGACCAAGTATACCAATGACGAAATTGTTCGAAACATTAAAGAACATAGTCACAAAATAGCTGGCAACGAATGGGACCCTTTTGATCCAGATCGATTTTTTGACCTTCCTGCCAACTTTGCCACTTCCTTTCGACGCCCTTTGGATCGTGCGCTTTCGCAGTTCCGTTTCGAATGTATCGAAGATCGGGGCTGCAGAATCAAAAACGTGACGCAGTGGTGGGACAAAAGGAAAGATTTAACGAATGTCTACACCTGGACTTTTGCAAATGAGGGAGTTCGAAGGGTTTCAATTGGAACCTCGGAAAAAGATTCTATACAACGCCAGCATCTAATCGGAAGGGCCATGGATACGGTAGCGAGATTCAATTTGGTGATGGCCATGGAATGGCTTGCGTACGCACCCAAGCATGTGAAAGATGTACTTGGCTTTCAGGACACTCATACACTAACCGAACGAGTCCGGCCCCACATCGGGCAAGCAAAGCGTGACGACGGACAGGATCATAACAACATGGGTGCGGCTGGGATCGCAAAGGCAAGCTGGACTCCCGAGAAGTATTTGCCACCTGAAACTTATAAGACCATGAGTAGGGATTTGGCTCTCGACGAAATACTGACAGATGCTGCTCGACGAATATTTCTGGAACGGTTAGTTTGTACTGATGTGAGCCAGTTCGATTGATTCACAATTCGCTGTCGAACTAGGAGTCTATAACAATATCAGCATCTTAATTTTCTACATCTATTTCTGCTATTTCTGTACTGTGTTGATAATGTAGTGACTCTACCTTTGATAGAAGCGCTTTGAATTTAATCTTACATTTCTTGGTCCTCCATTCATATCCATGGAACTTGCTGAGTCTGACAATGGATATTACCCCCACCCAGCAAGACCTCACGGCTCGGGATCCCTATCACCGTGCGGTCGGGGAATATGGGTCTAAGGGTTTCGATAGCCATTCGATCCGTTTCTGCAAGGGCAAGTAGATCATTGCCTTTGTTGTCGTCACCGACGCCAGTGGAAAACTGTGGGACAAAGACTGCCTTATTTGCGATGTAAAAATTAATATACGAGGCAGCCATTCTTTCACCGGGATAGCGGATATATTCTGTGGTATGATCGTTCACGTTGGTTCCGATAGAAAGGGCTTCTTTCTCCGTGTATCGAAGAGGTGTAGTTGGCAGGTACAGTTTTGTGATTTTCATTGCCCGTCCTTTAGCATCTTTGGTAGATTGCAAATATTCGTATGCTGCTCGGCACCTTTTGTAGTTATTGATATTCTTGCGTCCAATACAAGAGATATCATCAATAGTATCGTCATCGTCGCAATCAGTCCATGCCAAGATGACGTGCCCGGGTCGAACAAAACAGCAAAAATTGTCGACGTGACCATTTGTGTCGTTATCAGCATCTAAACCAAATGGGAGCCACAAAACTTTGGAAACGCCAAGAGAAAGTTTTAGAATCTCCTCGATCTGCTTTTGCTTCAGATGAGGGTTACGATTAGGATGCAAGAGACACTCGGAAGTTGTCAACAGAGTCCCTTCACCGTCTGTGTGGATGGATCCGCCCTCTAAAATCATAGGAATAGATATTGAAGACTTGATGGACAAGCATTCTGCTATGCTGCTGGCATCGATCTTGGAACTATTGTTATTGCTATTATGCGTGTCATTCTCCCCCCATACCACAGGTTTTGAAAGTAGATCCTTTGAACAAACCAAACGTGCAATCTTTCTGTCTTCAGTGCACGGCCAATAACATCCCTCTTCCGGACCACCATAGGCATTGAATTCCCAGTCCAACCCAACCAACTCGTTTTGTCCATTACTTTGCATTTCCAATGATTTTCTCTTCACGAATGTTGGACCCGTATCTCGTGCCCAGGTATCGTTAGAGGGACAAATCGCACTAAAAATCCGCGGATAGAAATTGACATCCGATTTCCTCCTCTCCGAAACGACTGCAAACAACTTTTTAGAAACTTTCTCGACATCTTGTGCACTCTTGCAAAGTAGATAGACATCTTCTTTTCCTACTGTTGCAATTGAGATGGCTAACTCGATAATTTCATCGGAAGCCTTTTCCACTCGGAACGTATCTGGATTGTGGGGAAATAAGATTAGACAAGCAGAGTGCTTTTCCCATTCAGCCGGCATGTGGTATTCAAATGGTGAAGCCAAATTCAAGCTCGACATAATCGTTGCGAAATCCGAGCGCTGTGGAAAAGAATCATCGTTCTTTGTTTCTGCTTCCCATTCTCGTGCGATGTCGCCGCCACGATTGCCTGTCGTCATACCGTTGATTGCAAGCAAACTACTTTGGCAAAGTCCATGTGATGCTTGTAACGAAAAAGTAAGTGAGATACTGAATGCAAGAATTAGGCTTGCTTGTCGAGAAAAGCACCCCTTGGTTCCGATCCTTTTATGGTGGGATCCGTTTCAAAAATCAATATTTCCCAATGATGTTGTAATACGGACGGTAATCATTTATATTTGATCAGTTCGACTAAAAACAATTATTCGATGAGCCTTGGGAATTCCTTTTGCGAAATGCTTCGACAGCATCATTGTTGTCGTTATCGAGCTTTGGTACGACATCAAGATGGAAGGTCGGAACAAGGAGGAAGATCAAGGTAAAAAAAGAGATTTGTCTACTGCTACAACGACGACAAAAAAGACTCCACCCGTAGCCGCTCCCCCGGCGGTTGCAATCCACAATCCGTATGCCACTGGGCGGACCAGCATTGGTGTTCACAACAAGAGAAGCGTTACCACTGCCGCTGTAAGTTTCCACAACAAAAACACTGCAACACACAACCAAGCTTCCTGCGCCCAGGTAAAGGCAACAACATCTGGAAATTTAGAAGTGCCGAACCCCCCACGTTGCAATGAAAACTCACAGGATAAGGAGCCGGAACAACCAGCATACTGGGAACGCCTTCCCTCTCGAATCGTATCATTCACATCGGCAGAAGTCTTGACCGTAACGGAATGTCTAAAGGACAGCCAATCAATTTCAAAGCTCTACTGTGATCAGGGAAGAGCAGTGCGCGTCACAGGTATCCTGGATAGCCGTTCGGTTCGTCGGGATAATCCAAACGACGAGGCTTCTTTTGTGGTCGTGATGGAAATTAGCGACCCAATGGCCACAACAACCAAGGCGTCGGCTGAGCGGATAAAGGCACAATATGCCACCCCAAGGGCTTCCGCGGCATTTCAGAAACGGCAATCCATACTACGAACACCAGCCGCTTCGTCAAAGCGAAGGAATTCTGGAATTGGCTATAATAAAGATCGGATGAGGACGATGCGCAAGAAACGACCGTGGTTTGTAAGCAGCACCCCCACGCCAGGAAAACAGACTCTAGCAACAAAGAATAGCGATATTATTACTCTCTCGACGCTCCGAGTGATTATTGATCCCAAGAGTGTTGTAGGAGCCGATAAGTCACTCGCCGCAGCAGTTGTCGGTTCCTTTATCACTGTGATAGGGGAATTCGATGTTGAAGTACGTCCCATTTCATCTAAGGGAGATACGAATGTTAATGG
>Ga0115013_10001853_pt1 | contig 12016 bp, 13 predicted proteins | sample SouAtlMetagenome_2_FD_88686 | JGI IMG/M metagenome (GOLD analysis project Ga0115013, IMG submission 88686) | Marine eukaryotic phytoplankton communities from Atlantic Ocean - South Atlantic ANT15 Metagenome | ecosystem: Environmental > Aquatic > Marine > Oceanic | place: South Atlantic Ocean...
CCCCCAATAGGTTCCCTGGGATGCCTCTCTCAAAGGTGGGAACGGTGGTAACACAATAAATCCCTCTTTATTAAGGAGTATAGAAATTATGGCACATGTAACAGTAAACGGATACGTTGCTCAGCAACCTAAAAAATTCAACGACAACACCTCAGTACGAGTAGCTGAGAAGTTCTTTAATAGTAAAACTAAAGAAAAAGAGACTCGATGGTGGGATGTAGTCGTTTATGACCCCAAAGGCAGGGTCTATGATGTTCTTTCAGACACCAGCAAATCCCGCTTTGTTTCAGCTAGTGGAGATTTAAGCGTCAGAATTTACAACGAGCAGCCTCAGCTCACTTGCTGGACTTTCCGCAGTGGATTCGCAATGAATGTCACCGATAAAGGGCCAGGAGCCCCAGGCGGTGGAGACTCTGCGCCCAAGAAAGAGTTCAAGCAACCAGAAGCCCCAGAGGACGACGACGTTCCATTCTGATTGACTGATTAGAGTCATTACTATAAGGGGTTACTATGAAAGTAGTGACCTCTTTTTATATTTGCACCCGAGACGAAGAGGGCGAGCTGGTCAAAATCTTTGAATTTAGCGACCTAGACGACGCAAGAAACTGGGCATCCCAGTATCAATGGGATAAAGAGGACGATTATTGCCTAGTTGAGGCTCCAAGCAGCAAAAGCACCTCTAAAAACGTCAAACAATATCGAGGATGGTGGAAAAGCTCTTGGGAGGCAGAAAAGAAGCCTTTAAGCGCCGAAAAAGCCGATAAATTGACGAGAAAAGTCTCAGAAGAGCTTGCAGAGCTATGGAAAACGAAAAAAAAGCTTGCAGGTAAGTACAGAAAAGAGTAATGTCGTTCTTGAGGACTTGAAACACCCTCCCGAGGACCTGAAACATCCTCTCTTTTCTGTTTGTGTTCGAGCGGGCTGTCTATGTTATAGGTGGCCCGTTCACTATTTTAGGTATTGAATTTTACGTCATTACGAGTAAGGTTATTACATGACAACACTAGCAGTAGCAGTTTTATCCATTCTTTTATCATTCGAGCCAAACGCGACCGACACGGAGACGCAGGAAGAGCGCGAGCTTCGCCTAGCAACAACAGCTCAGGCTATTAGCGATACAGCTAACCGTCAAACGTGGGTGCATCCGAACAACTCAGCGGCTATTCAGATTAGTCTAGCTTGGTTTGAGACTCGGTTTGGCCAGAAAGACCACGAGGGGCACTGCAGCAGAAGGGACGGCTGTGACAAGGGTCTATCTCGCACTATGTGGCAGCTATGGCAAGGCAGCTGGATTCCAGACAAGGACAAGATGGACATGATCGGAACATCTTTACCCGCAACGGCGCTAGCTAGCTCCTGGGCATCAACCATCTTTCAGAAGGCTTACAATTACTGCAAGAGCTACGAGGGAGCTTATGCCTTGTACGCCACCGGCAATAAATGCGAGTGGAAAGGGGCGGGTCCACGTTTTAGGCTTCACCGCCAGCTTGAGTCACGCATCACGAAGATTCTCAAACGCCCTTATCGCCCCGTGAAGCTTTCCGAGGGCTTCTTTGGCCCGCATACTCTCAAAGACGGCTTTCTTGAACAGAGTGTAGTACCCTTTGACGGTCTGACATTCGATGCAGACGACTCCGTATCCGTAGGGGTCATGTTTGGACCCGAGGGGCATGACAACCAAGTTCTTATCGGTGCCGCAAAGCCCGCAGTAACGAGGTTTCCCTTCCATAAGGTCTCTAGGGTCAGTGGAGTAACATTCCTTACCTCTCACTAGACCCATAAATTTGCCATTGTGTTTTTCGTCGCTCATGTACCTCCTATAACATACTTGCCGCGCATTGTGTAAGTTAGTATAGTCGCCGCCATGGCATCATATTCCAAGGCTGAGCAGGCCGAGCGCTGGTGGGCACTCGAGGGAGACGAGATGGCTCATAAGGCCTTTCAGATTGCAATGGATCTGAGAAAGGACCAAGACTACAGGGAAAGGCGAAATCTAAGTAACCTTTCCATGTATCAAGGCAACACGGCTAGCTCTCTTTATGGCTCTAGCTATACGCCTCGCAGCAAGGAATTAGAAGCCGAGTCAGACCTAGAGTTCAATGTCTCAAGAGCTGGCTGTGATACTGTTCATGCCGAGATTGCTGGGCGTCAAAAACCCATGGCCAAATTCCAGACATCTGATGCCGACTGGAAGATTAAGCGTAAAGCCAAGAAGCTTGAGAAGTTTTGCCAAGGAATCCTGCGTCAACACCACGGCCAATTCTTAAACGGCTGGCAGCTCATGGAGAGCGCGTTCCTTGATGCCTGCATATTCGAGGCTGGCGTTGTTAAGACTTATTACAATGCCGGTAAGATTCATTACGAAAGGCACTATTCTTGGGAGCTTTTTGTAGACCCTGTAGAGGCGCGCTATGGTGAGCCTAAGAATCTTTACCATATCTACCAGATGGATTTGGATTGTGCTCTCTACCAATTCTCAGAAGACCCTTCGTTAGACATCTCAGACGAAGAGCGTGAGAAGATTCGCCGCTGTATTCTTAGCTCTGAGACGACTAATAAAGACTTTCAATCTATGTCACGCAATGTCCGACCTATTGAGATTGTGGAGTGCTGGCGTCTAAGGATTAGCGAAGATGAGCCAGGGAAGCACGTTTTTCTCTGCAACGGTAAGCTTTTATACGAGGAAGACTGGACGAGAGACAGCTTTCCATTCGTTCGCATGCGCTGGGAACAGGACCGCATTGGTTACTACGGCAAGAGCCTAGTTGAGCAGGGGGCTTCTATTCACTCAGCTCTGACCAAGAACATCAAAAAGATGGACGAGCGCTTTGACCTTTGCGGCTCTAAGCGTACCTATTATGAGGAAGGTAGCGTAAGAGAGCAGGACCTTGAAGCTAATGAGGCGGAGGTTTTTGTGCCTTACAAGAAGGGAGCCGTTCCTCCTACTGAGACTAGGCCTAGCCCAATCAACGAGGCAGAGCTTAACTGGACTCAGTTTTTAGGTGGCTCTTGGTACGAGTACACTGGGGTTAGTGAAGCCAAGGCAACGGCAAGAAAAGAGCCTGGAGTTACTGCTGGTGTTGCGATTAGAACGGTTAATGATATGCAGACCGTCCGCTTTATTAACAGGGCGAAAATGTATGAATCTGCGTATGTCGAACTTGCCCAGCAATCAATTATTTGTGCCAAAGAAGCCTATGAGGCGGGCCTCGAAGTCAAGGCAGGAGCTTCTAAGTCAGATGAGATTGACTGGGCTGATATTGATGTGGATATCGATTTATTTGACATACAGATCGCACCAGCTTCTTCTCTTCCTTCGGACCCTGCAGGCCGTATGCAGATGACCACTGAGCTTTATAGCTCTGGCATCATTGGGGTGGACACATATAAGCAGCTTCTAGGCTGGCCGGACCTCGAGAAGACCATGAACTTTCTCACTTCTCAGAGAAACTACCTAGAAAAGCTCTTTGACAAGATTCTTGACGCTGATGAGGGCGAAGTGGAATTTGTCTACCAAGACCCTAACCCATACCTTATCAATAAGCCTGATGCGCTACTACAAGCGTCTCAGTGCTACTTTGATGCAATGTATGACGAAGCCCCAGAGGTCAATCAAGAGGCCATGCTTAGATGGGTCAATGCTCTTACCAAGCAGTTAGAGATGGAGGCAGCGGCCCAAGCGGCGTTAGCAGCTCCACCACCTGAGATGGGCATGGGAAGTGATTTAGGCGAGCCAGCAGCTAGAGCCCCAGTGGCGGCGGGCGGGCCACCTATGCAAGGACAAGGCGGGCCACCTCCCGCAATGTAAAGGAACGACATGGAAGAACAAAACGACAATTCGCAGCCAGAAGAAAACGTAGACGCCCCTATCGAGGAGACTTGGGAGGAGGATTGGCAAAAGGCATCCGAGAAGGCGGCCGAAAAAGCAGCGGAGAAAACTGGTGAGACGACAGAAGAGCCTGAGCCTGAAGAGCAGACAGAAGAAGCTAGCGAGCCCGAAGCTGAGCCAGAGGAGAGTTCAGAAGAGGAGCCAGAAGAGCAACCTGAAGAGTCAGGGCCAGAAGAATCGGCTGATCCTGAAGAAGAGCACGCGAAATTCGAGGAACTGGCTGAGAAGCTGGGATACTCACTGGACAATAACAAGGTCGAGACTAAAGAGCGCGTCAATTTTCGGCGCCAGTATCGGTCTAAGGTAAACGAGCTTCAGGCCAAAATGCAGGCCGCAGATGCTAAGTATGACCAAGTAATTAAGCAGGTCAGAGACCAGTTCGAGCCTTTCGTAAAGATGAAAGAAGCCGCAGACCGTGGCGACCTAGACGCTGTAGCCACTAACTTAGGCTATAATAACTTCGCTGAACTTACGATTGCCCATGCGAATGGCAATACACCTGAGAACGCTAAGATGCGTCAGATGCAGAACCAGATGCGTCAGATGCAGCAACAGCAAGAATCTGCAGCTAAGAATCAGCAATTGCAGCAAGCACAGATGGCTTATCAGAGTCAGGTGTCCCAGACCTTGGCGCAGTACAGCGATACGGCTGATTACGCTCAAGACCCTGCTTTTGCCAAGGGTGTGATTGACGTACAGCGCAATTCTATAGATCCAACAACTGGGCGTACCACGCTTAGTATTGAGCAAGCCGCTACTTTAATACTTGACCACCTCCCTGGTGGACGTGCTAATGTTGCGCAAAAGGGTTCCCAGAGCCCAAACTCTGAGGATGTTACCGACGCATCTACAAATAAAACAGTCGAGACCGGACGTAAAAAGCCACCCAAAACTGTAACCCGAAAATCTACCGCAGAAGCCACCTCTACTAGCGCAACAGCTCGTGAAGACGAGACAGAGGAACAGTACTTCGCACGGTGGATAGCAAAAATGTAGGTAAAAATGCCAGTAACATCATCCGATTTAGAAACATTTCGGTTCGCTATCAAGGACCGATATGACGTAGCTAAGCGCGTCGAAAACCTAACCCTAGCCGACCGACCTTTGATGGCAATGCTATCTAAGGACACCGACTTTTCCGGTGACGGTACGCACATCCCGCTCATCTTTAGTAATCCTCAAGGTATTGCTGCGAGTGGAGTTCAGAAGGCGCAGAACAACGCCACGAACCTTAAAGGTAAGAAATTCATCCTTACCGCTGGTGATTACAATGCGTCGGTTTATATCGGCGATAAAGTGATCAAGCAGTCACGTAATAACCCTGGTGCGTTCTTGAAGAACAAAGCCGCTGAGATGGATGGTCTTTATGACCAGATGGCAGACTCTCTCGCCACTTACATCTACGGTAACTCAGGTAACAGCATTGGCGTAGTAGCCAGCGCTGCTACAGGTGGCCCTACGATTGACGGTGTAGCGACTGATGTCATTACTCTCGATGAGCCTACTCAGGCTATGAACTTCGAGGTCGGCATGGTTGTCCAAGGCTCTGCCAGCGATGGTTCTGACACCTCTGACACTGCTATTGCCAACACCTATTCTTTGGTGGGCATCGACCGTGAGAGCGGCGAGCTTTACCTAGCTTCAGGAGCAGAAGGTGACTTCCCTGCAGGTACGTTCTTGTTCCGTGATGGTGACTTCCGAGGCGATAGTGGCTCATTCATCTTCCACGGCTTAGATTCATTCATCTGGCCAGGGGCTAACCCTCCACCTGTTTACTCAATGGATCGAACCGCTGACAAGATTCGTCTTGCTGGCGCTACGGTTGCTGCAAGTGAGCTTGTTGGTAAATCTATGGAAGAGCGAATCCGCCTTCTAGGCACTAAGATGACTGGTGTTTATAAGGGCAAGGGCGCTACCCATGGCTTCCTAAACCCTGAAGACTGGGATCGTTTAGTGACTCAGCTATCAGCGAAGGGCTACCGCTCATTCTCTGACTCTGAGACTCGATTCGGCTTCGAGGCAATTAACTTCTCTGCAGGTGGCAAGCGAATCAAGCTATATGCTGACCGCTACTGCCCAGCAGGAACGTGTTACTTGCTCCGTCTCCAAGACTGGAAGCTCCATTCTATGGACAAGCTCATTCACCCAATTGAGGAAGATGGTCTTACAGTCCTACGTGGCCAGGATAACAATAACTACGAGTTCCGACTCGTGAGCTATCCTAGCTTCTCAACGTGCGCTCCTGGCTGGTCCGGTCGAGTAGCAGTATAACCGACTTGGGGGCTGGGGGGCGGTTAGTCGTTCCCCGTCCTCTGGTCCCTTTTTTATTTTAGGAGACACAATGACAGTAGCTAATGAGATGTCATATCAGTTGGACTCACCTCAGGTGGACCTTAATTGTGACCGAGTAGTATTTTTTACCACTGCCCCAGGGGAAGTGGGTAAGGTTATCGCGCCTAATGGCTATAGCGTAACCAGAACAAGCGCGGACGAGTACACCCTTAACATCCCAAAGAACGCGGGAGATTGTATGGTGGTGGCATCTTCCGACCAAGCCGGCTCTCTTTTATTCGGCGTAGATTATACCGATAGCAAAGAGGGAACCGTGATTATCGACGCAAGTTCAGGAGGCGCATTGAGCGCAACTATTAGCCTGCTTGTTTTCGTTGAGAGGAGTTCTGAGTCATGAGTCGATACCTATCAAGCAATTATCATAATTGCGTTTTCTCTAATTCTTTCGGTACTTTACACGTCCCTATCAGCATATCACTTGGAGGCGGCAACCTTTTGAGTGTAGAGGATAAGCCTGGATATGTTAGCGTTTTACCTCTCTCAGGCGGCACAGTTAGCGGCTCGGTATTTTTAACCTTCGATAAAGACCTGCCTGATATTGAGCAGATTGGCGTAGTTGGTTCTAACGGGCAAGAGGCCATCGAGTGGTCACTTTCAGATGAGAGAACCATCCAGATTGCTGCTAATGCTGGGTCGGCCAATCAGCTTGACCTGATTGTTTCTTTCACCATATCCGACAAGGACGAGGCAGGTGGGTGGGCTCCGAAGCTTCATGCTGGTGAGATGCTGGCTACTAATGTAAAAAGCCCTAAGTTTAACCCATCAGTCACATTGGCAGGGGTTACGCTAAGCGGCTCTACTTGGGAGGTAAGTAAGTTTGGAAAAGGCGTTATCGCTTCAGGAGATCCTTCCGAACTCACCTTGGACATCGGTATGTTTAAGCTTGGTGCTACTGTTATTGTTAATCAACCAGAAGTAGGTGGTTACTCATTGGCAGTGGACAGCGAGGCGGGTACGGTTGTCATCACTCCAGATTCAGACTGGACTAACGGTGATTTGGTAGAAGTAGCTATATTTGCGGGGTACTAATGGCAGGGCGCAGAACTATTGCAGAGCTTGAGCAGCAGGTCAGATGGCAGTCAGATCAAGAAGAGGCAGAGCTGCGCCATACCTCCAAAGAAGTCAGGCGGATTATTAACCAATCAATCAGGCGCTTTCGACAGTTTGCGTCTGATGTTGGCTATCAGTCCTATCTAAAGCAGCTCGCTTTCAAATGCCCAGTCGGACCAGATAAGGCAGAAGACGGCGAGACGCTTTTAGCCTGGAATACGTTTGATTTAGATTCTGTAGACCCTGGAGTAGTCCGCATCTATGGGATTGATGTAAACGTAAACAATACGATCACAGAGCTGAACTGGAACTCATTTACTCAGCGCAATAAGTACTCATACCCATATAGCCAGAACGGGCCACCTTTGAGCTACTGCGTCTATGATGAGACTAAGCTAGCTTTCAGTCCACCAAGCGATAGCCCATATAATATGGTGCTTTGGTATCTTCCTGAATACCCAGAGCTTGTGAATGATGAGGACGAGTTTAACCCTCAGATACCAGGAGCGGATGAATGGGTCGTATGGGATGCTCTGCAGAAGATTGCTGTAAGGGACAACTACGGGCCTATGGGCAATACAGCTAAGCGCTATAAAGATGAGCTGATGGCTGAGATTAATCACTTCATTACAAGTGGAAGCAGGACAACTCCTGGACGTCGCTTAGATACTCGAGGCAGAAGACTAGGCAAAAACAACTTCCGCTTCTGGAGTAACACAACACCTAGCGGGCAATAATGGCTATTTTTAAGAGCCCAGGCCAGCGCGGCTTTGTTGGCCTTAGACGCAAGCAGGGACGCTTTGAGACCAATACCTTAATCAGGCAGGTTGAAGAGCTTGAACAGGCCGTAGACGAGGACCTGAAGCGGCTAGATCGCCAGATAGACGCAGGCATAGGCGTAGTGGGTCCACAAGGCCCTCCTGGACCTCCTGGAACAGATGGTACTCCTGGCGGACCTCCTGGACCTCCTGGCCCTACAGGCGCAACAGGGCCACAAGGAAGCCAAGGCCCGCCTGGGCAAGATGGGCAAGATGGGCAAGGTGGACTGCAGGGAGTACCTGGGCCACCTGGGCCACCTGGGCCTGGAGTAGAAAAGGGAAGTAATCCTATCTTCTCCTATACCAGCGGGCGTTTGTCTCGTGTAGACTACGACGGGGGATTGTTCAAGACGCTTGCTTACACGGGCAATCTACTGAGCACGTTGATATTTTTTGATGGAACGACAACCACCACTAAGACCTTCAACTATACAAATGGCATCTTGACCAGCATAACGGAGACCTGATGGCGCTCATAGTAGATCCCGATGATTTGAACCAAGGCACTGAGATTGACATCGACACTGCCTCCAAGACCTTTACCCTCAACATTGCTGGAAACCTTTCAGATGATGGCGTAACTGGACAGGCCCTATATTCCTTTTTCAAGGAAGAATGGAAGTCAGACCCCGCTCTTATCGCCTATGATTTCCCAATGACCTCGATTACTCCCGAGCAGTTCGAGTTTATCAAAGACTGGGTGCCTGCCGATGATGCGACTCGTAACCTACTGCGCACTGCGGGCTGGCGAGAAATTACCGATGCAGACGTTTTAGAGCGCGAATATGTGGGCGTTATCTCGCTAGGTAATATCGACGCAACAGATACAGCTTATTACGCTTTTGCCTCTGACTCAGCGAGAACAGATTTCGATTTCCCTGGCACCATAAATCAGGGAGTCCAGACCTTTGGTGATTCCTCAAACGGTAACTTTGATAAGCGCTCAGAGGTCTTAACCCTCTACATTCGTATTCAGGGAAAGCTCTACGGGGTATCATCTACCACGGATATTGGTCTAACTTCTATCCCATACAATACTCAGCGATTCCCGCTTTCTGAGTCTCCCGACCTAAAGATCACAGCGAGCGATAATGATATTGACACCCTTACCCCTTATACAGGCATGTCGATTACCTATGGAACTGTCACAAGGGACATCGGTGGAACGAACTATGACTTCGATGTTCTCATAGACGGCAACAACGGAACCGCAGAGCAAATCTATGAGTTTGTACAGCGAGAGCTTAGGAAGTCTAGCGACATTGACGACGGCGCTGGGGTTGTTATTGGCGAGCTAGCGGATAGCCTTCTCGAGTTCGTGGGCGACACCCTAAAGACTAAGAACGCCTATATCGACAACTTCCAAGCTAATGATACTAACCGCATCATCTTTGGCGATGATACTGGCGCTGAAATTCAATTCCCGTTCGTTGCTGCTGGCTCCCTGAACTTTAACGTCAACCTTCAGAATGACCCTGAGTCAGTCTATAGAATGTTCTTCTCATCTGGATTTGGCACACCATCGGCAACGCTGGTCAACGACAATTCAGGCACACCGATTAGCGGAGACGTGAGCGGGGCTCCATTCGTAGGCTTTGACTTCGACTATGACAACAATAGTCAAGGAGGCAGAACACCAGGAACAGATGCTCCTATTACCGTGGTTGCAATTGGCGAAGATGGCGCGCAATATGTCCTTGCGGAAGGCGTCATTACTCGAGCAGTAGGACAGAGCGTATCACTTGTTGCACCTCTTGAGCGTAACTATAGCAACCCATAAGCCATGCCATTTAATCTACCCTCCCCGCAAAGCCTGCACACTGCAGCGTCTACCAATAACGTAGGCACTCTCGGCACAGTTACCTCTCTGGGGACGAAGTCAGGTGGAAACTTGCCCATTAGCACTAATGCTAGTCAGTGCATCAATAACACGCCAAGCAATACTACTGGCGTTGCGGCGGGGGTATTTTTTGGCATAAACGGGCAGACAGCGACAAGCACTGTAGACGTAACATCAGAAACTAGGGTTCTGGTTTGGTCTTTACAGTATAATGCGCCTAACCGTATTCAGAGTTCAGATTTTGCCAATGGAGGCTCAAGGTTCAGGCTTGGGAGCGGGCCTAGCCCAACCCAAAACTACAGAGACTTCTTTATTGGCGGGAATGATACTCCCTTTTGCGCTTCTCAGGCGGGGCCGGTCACTATTTGCATTGACCTATCAGCTTCTAATAACCAGCTAGAAGTCGGAAGCTTTGACCCTGCACAGGTCAGCGCATACGGGCATGCCAGTGTGAGGCGTAACCTAGTAGGCAGCTCTACTACTCAGACATTCTTCCAGCGCTCTTTCTTGTTTACGACAACCAAGGGCTCAAGCAATATCCCAAACTTTACTGGCAGTAGTAACTTTGACGATGCTGTGTCTTTAGTTCAGGGCTCTGGCTACACGACCAAAATCGGGGCATGGCTCACAAAGTCAGGCTCTTCATTCTTTGTCCCGTGTCCTCTGTCCTTTGGGGACGGCGCGAGCGCAGTAAGCTTTGATGACCAAGGAGTCTCAGTGGTCTCCCCTGGTGACAATGTCCCCAATCAGGAAAATTTCAGGCTGACAAATAACGCAATGCGCGTTTACTTGGACACTCGAGATAACGCTGCGGATAGTGTAATTTTAAGAGGCAGCTACGCATGGGGAACGGCTGCGCCTTGGGACTTTTCACAGTCTAACCAAGGAACATGCACGCTCTCAGGTAACTTTGGCGGTATGGGCGATTTCACTATCGGCTCATCTGTCACCTCTAGCGGAGTTTTTTCTCTAGCCTCTGGAAGTAAGCTAATTGTTGATGGGGCTTCTATTGATAGCACCACTGTCAATGGAGACCTAGAGCTTATTAGCGTAGCCTCTACTGCTCCTTCTCCGATATGGGATAGCTCTGCAGTATGGGATAGCTCTGCAGTATGGTCTGTTGCAGGCGGGCAAGTCATTAGCAATGTCACAGTTACGGGCGCATTTAACTTTGATACCCCTGGCACATATACTTTTTCTAACTGCAATGTATCAGAGGTCACTAATAGCTCTGGTGGCAACGTAACAATTAATAACGCCGGCTCTACAATCGGGACAAATACTGGCCCTAACATTACTATTGCTCAGCCTCCTGCTCTTCTCACTCTTAATGGTCTTCAGCCTAATACTGAAGTCAGAGTATATGAGGCAGGCACGATTACTGAGGTAGCGGGCGTAGAAAACTCAGGAACATCATTTGGCGCCTTTATAGCTATCCCTAGTGTGGATGTAGTGATATTTAATGTCCAATACTTGCCGATTAAGCTTGAGTCTGTAGACACTACAATCAATACAACCTTACCCATTCAGCAGCAGTTCGATAGGAACTTTGAGAACCCCTAATGGCTGACGCGATATTTGACGGTGCGAACCTTACCATACAGCTACCAAGCATAGGTGACTTTGACGTTCAGCGTGACCTTTACAGCGCTTGGAAGCGTTGGGTGGCCTTGTCAGATAATGCCAAGTTTGTGCCTGCTTTTGCTACTGTGGGCGGCGATGAGATTAGCGTAGGGCAGCAGGTAGCGCCTTATTTCTTTTGTCGAAACGATTTAGGGTGGAGAATTAAGATGCCTGATTCCGATGGAGAAATCATTTTATCCGGCAATCTTTTCCCCCGAGACTCCTCTCAGGGTCTATATGAGCAGTCGCCAGGATTCGATGCTTTCTTGCGTCTTGATGTATCCAGTAAGGCAATTGTGGTAGACGGGGGAGGAAGTGGACAATGTGGATTGACGCCAGAGCAGGAAGCAATCCTTAACCTAATCCCAGGACTTTACTGATGCCTAATATCGACATTCCATTTCTCATCGGCCAGGACGAATCTTGGGATAAAAAGGTTCTTCC
>Ga0115013_10001855_pt1 | contig 12010 bp, 7 predicted proteins | sample SouAtlMetagenome_2_FD_88686 | JGI IMG/M metagenome (GOLD analysis project Ga0115013, IMG submission 88686) | Marine eukaryotic phytoplankton communities from Atlantic Ocean - South Atlantic ANT15 Metagenome | ecosystem: Environmental > Aquatic > Marine > Oceanic | place: South Atlantic Ocean...
GCAGCTAAACCAACAGAAAGACCAGCGCCAATAACAGATGCTGCAGCAATGATTGAATCCATAATTTTATTTTCCTTTATCTTATTAATTTTAATTATTTTATTTAATGTTACAGTATATTACTCAAGAGCTTCATGTATATAAGCTGCCGCTAATGTTGAAAAAATTAACGCTTGTACTGAACCCGCGAATATCCCTAATGCCATAATTGGTAATGGAATAAACAAAGGCACTAATAATACTAAAACAGAAATTGTAAGCTCATCAGCTAAAACATTACCAAAAAGTCGGAAACTTAAAGATAACGGCTTAGTGAAATCTTCAAGAATATTAATTGGTAATAAAATAGGAGTTGGTTCTAAATAACGTTTAAAGTAACCAAGACCTTTTTTTCTAAAACCTGCGTAGAAATATGTTAACGAAGTTAACAATGCTAACGCAACAGTTGTATTGATATCATTAGTTGGAGCAGCTAATTCTCCTTCTGGTAACAAAATAAGTTTCCACGGAATAATTGCACCTGCCCAGTTACACCCAAAGATGAATAGGAACATTGTACTCACAAAAGGTAGCCAAGTTCGATAAGAACTTTCACCTAATTGATTACGGGCAATATCTTGAGTAAACTCAACAGTTGCTTCCATAAAGTTTTGCCAACTTTCTGGAATTCTCTTAGGATCATTTGCACCTAAAAATGCTGCTGTTAATAATAAACCAATAACAACCCAACTTACAATAAATACTTGTCCATGTAATGAAAATCCTGCGATATCCCAATAATAATGGGTACCGATTTCCACACCTGCAAGAAGTATCGAATTATTTATAAAATCCATTGGGTACTTTTTTTAAATAAATAAATACTTACAACCTGACAGTAAAGAATAAATTTTTTTGAAAAATTTATTAACATTGTCAGTGTTTCTTAACATATTCATTATACTAAAAATTAATCATTAGTACGTGTAAAATGTACAATGACATAAATAATAAAATTAAAAAAAATATAACTAGGAAACCACATTCAGTTTCCTAATTATAACTAAAGATAAAAAATTTTATAATTGACGCCCAACCCGAATACTATCTGTTAAGGCTTCTAAAATAATTTTTATAGAACTAATTGCATCATCATTTCCAGGAATAGGTACATCAATTAAATCAGGATCACAATTACTATCTAAAATTGAAATAATTGGAATATTCAATTTTATCGCTTCGCGAATCGCTGTTAGCTCATGATTTTGATCAATAACAATCATAATATCTGGAATACGGTCCATATTTTTAACACCGTTTAATTGGGTCCGTAATTTTGTTAATTGTTTTTTTAATCCTGCAGATTCTTTTTTTGGAAGAGTAGGGAAAACAGTCTCTTCTTGTTCTTCCAATTTCTTTAATGTCGCAATTCGACCTTTTACAGTTTGCCAATTTGTTAATAAACCACCGTACCAACGATGATTGACATAAAAAGAATCAGATCTAATAGCTTCATCTTTTATAATTTCGACTGCTTGTGGTTTTGTACCAACAAATAAGAAAGTTTTACCTTGTTCTGATGCTTCTTGTACAAAATCACACGCTTCCTGTAATAATTGTGAAGTTTGAACTAAATCAAGAATATGAATCCCATTGCGTTCCATATAAATGTATGGAAACATTTTTGGATTCCAGCGTGGTGTTTTATGCCCAAAATGCACACCTGCTTTTAAAAGTTGGGCTATTTTTATATCAGCCATATTATTTTTTAAAATAGAATTTATATATACGTATATATTATCATATCAATAAAAAATGTTTACGCTAAACGAATATTTAGCATAGATGTACTATTAAAAGCTTTAAAACCAGTTCCTGCCGGAATTAAGCGGCCAAGAATAACATTTTCTTTTAATCCACGTAACCACTCTACTTTTCCTTCAACAGCTGCTTGTGTTAAAATTCGTGTTGTTTCTTGGAAACTAGCTGCTGAAATAAAACTTTCTGTAGTTAACGAAACTTTTGTTATTCCTAGCAATACGGGTTCATATTCAATCAATGATAAATCCGTTGAACGTAAGGCTTGATTTATATATAAAATTTGTTCAAATTCAACAATTTCACCTACTGTAAATGTAGTTTCTTTATTTACTTTTAAAATTTTAACTTTTGATGTAATTTGCTTAACAATAATTTCTACATGTTTATCAGAAATATAGATTCCTTGTGAACGATAAACATCTTGAACCAAATTTAAAAGTAAAATTTGAATCGATAAAATACTAAGTTTTGTTGCTTTTTCCAACGAATAAAATGCACAATAATATAGAAAATAAACCTTCAGAACATTATGTGGATGAATTAAACGTGTATCTAATGGTTGGGCAACCGAAACCGGCTCGCCTTTTTTAAGGAAACTTGAAACACCAAAATTTAATTTGTAATTACTTATTTTCTTTTTTTCAATAATACGAATAATTTCAGTATTTAGGTTTTTTACGATACCAGGACGTTCAATTAATTCACATGGATTCTTTTCTAAACGACTTTCAAGTAACTGTTCAATTCTTGGCAAACCGGTAACAATATCATCACTAATAACTCTTGTAGAGACTAATTGGCATAAAGATTCATCTTTTTTAATTAATGAACCATGTTGAACTAAAATATTCGTTCCTTGAGAAACAAAGAAGGGTGAACTAATTCGAATTTTTATATTACTATTTAATGCCTCTTTTTGATTAACAAGGTAACCAGAATAATCAGCTATATGCCCATTGTGAAATTTATCGCCAACTACAAAAAAATTTTGTGATTGATTAATAGGTGATAAAAATTTTTTATAATTTCTAGATGAAGAAATTAAAAATCGATTTGGTTTTTTATTCTGATTTTTAAAATTTTCAATATTTATTTTTTCATCTGTAATTATATTTGATGTAGCAATAATTGAGTAAGCTTCAATTATTTGATTTGGCTGAATTAAATATGCAATAATATTTTTATTTAAATTTTTTAAATTTAAAGGAATTTTATACATATTTAATAAAGCTAATCGTTTTTTAGCATCATGCTTCAATTGAATAAATTGTAAATTAAAATTTGTTATGGCGGATTGTGTAACATTTGCCAAACTTAAATTCAAAATTGTTTGACAAAAAGGCTTTTCTAACTTAATTAAACTATTATGTGAAACTGTAAGATATGTACCGTTTAAATTTGCTAATCCAGCGTCATAATCTAAAATTTGATTTAAAAAAGTTTTTGGTTTTGAAACAATTCCTTGTTTTAACGGTAAAATTATAACTTCAATTTTACTATTATCAATTTTTGTAAATTGACAATACGATAAATCTGAAATTTCAATAGAATTAAAAATTATTTCACCAGGATACAAAATTTTTTTATCAAAATAAGCATTTTCAATAGTGTTATCAATTAAAAAACTTTTTCGATTGGATTCATTTAAATTTGTAACATGTGGAAGAAATAATAAACTAGTTAAATTTTGAATTTGACCATTTTCTAATATATCCGTACGTGAGTAATAACAAATTGAAGATGCTAAAAGTGAAAATTTAGTAGTTTGCTGATATGTAATGAGACTTGTTTCATTAAATTTTAATGAAAAAGTGTCCTCACTATTTTTTAATAAAAAAAGTTCGTTATTAATTGTTTTAAATATGCTATCGGTTCTAAAAATGGATGGTGGTGCAATAATATAATTATTAACGTTTTGTTCGTTTTTATTTAATTTTACAATTCCACCAATAGGACTAATAACTTTGGTTTGAGCAACTGCATTATTTTTTTTAACACGACTATGTTTCTTCTTTATTAACATAGAAGGTAAAATATCATATATTTCACCAGCCGCAATCCAAATTAACCCATTCTTAGTTAGAGCATTTTTTTTATCAAACGTAACATTTTGGAACTGAACTTCACCTGAAATTGGGGCAAAAATATCATTTAGTTGTGTTGTTGTTCGTTTATTAACTAATGGCAATTCTGCCAATAAATCACCTTTTGTTACAATACTTTTATTATTTACAAATAAAAGCATTTCAGGTTTAATTAAATGTTTTCGTAAAATCTTTTTTTCAGCATCAAAAATAAAAAATTCACTATTATTTACAGCTTTTAAAATAGTTTCACCATAAATTGTACGAAATGGTGAAGTTCGTAAATTAGAAGAAAAAAGAATTTGACCATTAAGCGCACTATGAAGTTGATTACTACTTTCTCCAGTAAAAACACCACCAGTGTGAAATGTCCGCATAGTAAGTTGAGTACCCGGTTCACCAATTGATTGAGCAGCGATTACACCAACAGCATCAGCTAATTCTACGAATTTACCCTGTGATAAATTCCAACCATAACATTTTTGACAAATTGAATTACTCGATTCACAGATTAAAGGCGAACGAAGAACTAAATTAGTAACAAAATCAAGCTTGCGTAATTTAGGTAAAGTCAGAGCAGTATTTCGATTAAGCACAACTTTACCTGAGTCTGGATGAATAACCGGTTTAGCTAAAACCCGTCCAAAATAGCGGCCATCTTGATTTTGGTTAGGGTCATATAAAATACGTACACCATTTTTAGTTTGACAATCTAATTCTCGAATAATGACATGTTGTGCAACGTCAACAAGTCTTCGTGTAAGATAACCTGAATCTGCAGTTTTTAGAGCAGTATCAACAATACCTTTTCGTGCACCATAAGATGAAATTACATAATCTGTAATACTCAACCCTTCCCGAAAATTCGTTTTTATAGGTAAATCAATAATTTGTCCGTTTGGATCAGACATTAATCCACGCATTCCAACTAATTGTCGAACCTGGGATAAATTTCCACGAGCCCCTGAAAATGCCATCATATAAACGGGGTTTAAAGGATCTGCGGTTTTAAAAAAACTAACAAGTTGGTTTTTTAATACTTCACTAGTAGTGTGCCAAGTATCAATAACTTTTTGAAAACGCTCAACTTCGTTAATATTTCCACGTTTTTCATAAAAATATGCTAAATTGATTTGTTTATTATTTTTTAAAAATAATGAACTTTTAGTTGGTGGAACTTTTAAATCTTCAACACTTATCGAAATACCAGCTTGTGTTGCAAAGGAAAACCCCTCTTTTTTTAAACATTCAGCTAAATTAGTAGCTTTAATAATTCCATATGACTGAAAAGTCGAATGAACAATAGATTTTAGTTCTTTTTTATTTATGGTTTTATTATAAAAGATTTCTGGTTTCATACTAAAACAGAATTAATTAAATTATTAAATAAAACACGTCCCGGAGTTGTCAAAATATAAGTAACTAATGTTTTACCGTTTTTTTTCCGAATTTGTCTATCATTATAAATATAAAGAATGCTTTCATCAGCCATAGCAACTGTCTCCAATAAAATAGGAGGAGTTGAAGTTTGGATTTGACCATTAAAACGTAACCAAATTGACGAATGTAAAACAATCTTTTCACAATTATATGCTTGTAATACAGCTTCAATATCACCAAAATAACGATAACTTCCTTTAAAATTAGATCGGCTCTGTGAAGTTAAATAGTGAGAACCTAATACCATATCTTGACTTGGCAATAAAATGGGTTCACCAGTCGCGGGCGACATAAAATTATTAGGACCCAACATTAATAAATATGATTCTGATTGAGATTCAACTGATAATGGAACATGAATTGCCATTTGATCACCATCAAAATCAGCATTAAAAGCAGGACAAACTAATGGGTGTAAGCGGATAGCACGCCCATCCACAATAATTGGTTCAAATGCTTGTATACCTAATCTATGCAATGTAGGGGCACGATTTAAAAATATAGGAAAGCCTTCTAAAACATTTTTTAATGTTTCCCAAATTTTTTCATCTTTTTCCTGAATTAAGCGTTTAGCGATTTTCATATTTCCAGCATAACCTAGTTGAATTAAACGATGGATTAAAAATGGTTGGAATAATTCACATGCAATTTCATATGGTAAACCACATTGATTTAATTTTAATTCAGGACCAACAATGATAACCGATCGACCAGAATAATCCACTCGTTTTCCTAAGAGATTTTGACGAAAACGCCCTTGTTTACCTGATAAAATATCTGATAATGATTTTAATGGTCGATTATTTAAGCCAACAGCTTTTTTCTCCCTATGGCCATTATCAATTAATGCATCGACTGCTTCTTGCAGCATACGTTTTTCATTTCGAATAATAATTTCAGGAGCATAAATAGCAAAAAATCGACGTAAACGATTATTTCGATTTATAACACGACGATATAATTCATTTAAATCAGAAGTTGCAAATCGACCACCCTCTAGTTGAACCATTGGACGTAAACCGGGTGGTAAAACAGGAATAATAGATAGCAACATCCATGTAGGATCGGATTTTGTTGCGATAAAATTTTCTAAAATGCGGATACGTTTAATAATTTTTTCTTTATCCGATGTAGATGCTGTGGTGTAATGAATACGGCAATTATTTACGACTGATTCTAAATCAAGATGTTCTAATAAATCATATATAAGTTCGGCACCTGCTTTTGGTTTTTTACTCCCATATAAATTTTTGGCCCAATTTAATAATGTATTATCAAAATTTCTAAAATTAATTTCATTAAAATAAAGAATTTCTTTTAATTCACGACGTTTAATTCCTAATAATAATGAGATATAACTCGGAAAACTACGAACATACCATATATGTGCAACCGGGTATTCTAATTTAATATACCCCATTCGATGTCTTCTAACTCTAGATTCCGTTACTTCAACTCCACAACGTTCACAAATTAAAACTTGTTGACGAATTCGTTTGTATTTTCCACAATGACATTCCCAACTTTTAACGGGTCCAAAAATTCTTTCACAAAATAATCCACCCATTTCGGGTTTAAATGTTCGATAATTTATCGTTTCAGACTTTGTTACTTCACCAGAACACGATGTAGCCCGCAAAGTATGGCATGCCCAGTGTTTAATACGATCAGGAGACGCCAAATTTATTTTTATATAATCAAAACTTTCATTAAATTTTGTCATCCCACTATTTATATCTATATATATGATTGTTTAAAATACGAATATTTATAATGTATACAATGGTAAAGAACGTTTTAAATTTTTCTCATAATTTCGCAATAAATCAACTTCAGTTTCATTTGTTTTTCCATTTGAAACTTTATCCATTTTATAAAGTGAAATATCTAAACCTAATGAATGTAACTCGCGAATTAAAACTTTAAATGATTCCGGTATACCTGGTTTAGGAATTGGTAACCCTTTAATAATAGCATTTAAAACTTCATTTCTACCTTCCATATCATCGGATTTTAACGTAAGTAATTCTTGTAAAGTATAGGCACATCCAAATGCTTGTAAAGCCCAAACTTCCATTTCACCAAATCGTTGTCCACCCTGACGTGATTTACCTCCTAGAGGCTGTTGGGTAATTAAAGAATAAGGTCCAGTTGAACGTGCATGCATCTTATCATCTACTTGATGAATTAACTTTAACATATACGTTTTTCCAACAAGTACCGGATTATCAAATTGCTTACCTGTTCGCCCATCTCGTAAAATTATACGTGCAGGTAAAGAAGAATTATATAACCACGGCTCTTTCATTTTTTCGGCCGCATTTTTTAAATAACCATTAACAAGATTTCGTGAAGTTTCAATACCATACATTTCATCAAAAGGTGTTATTTTAAATCTTCGATTAAGCTTCGATCCCGCTAAACCTAATAAACATTCAAAAATTTGTCCGACATTCATACGTGAAGGAACACCCAGTGGATTTAATAATAAATCAATTGGCATACCATTTGGTAAAAAGGGCATGTCCTGTCGTGGTAAAATACGAGAGACAATACCTTTATTACCATGCCTACCTGCAATTTTATCACCAACTTGTATTTTTCGAATTTGCGCAATAAATATACGAACTAAAGAAATTGAACCATCAGATAATTCGAATCCTTTCGCTTTTCGAAATACCCTTACATTAATAACACGGCCAGAGGTACCTTTTGGTACTCGTAATGAATTATCTGAAACATTTTTACTCTTCTCTCCAAAAATAGCACGCAATAAACGTCCTTCTGGTAATTGGTCAGTTTCATCTTTTGGCGTAACTTTACCAACAAGTATGTCACCGGATTTTACATAAGTACCTTTACAAATAATGCCATTTCGATCTAGATTACGAATGTTATCATCATTAACATTTGGTAAATCCCGGGTTAATTTTTCAACACCAAATGTAGTTTGTCGAATCTCTAAATCAAATTTTTCAATATGAATCGAGGTAAATAAATCTTCTTGCACAAGACGTTCATTAATTAATATAGCATCTTCATAGTTATAACCTTCCCAAGGCATATAAGCGACTAAAAGATTTTGACCTAATGCTAATTCTCCACCATTTGTCCCTGGGCCATCTGCTATAATTTGACCGGATTTAATTTTTTCATTTGGCCAAACAATTGATCTTTGATTTATACAAGTATCTTGATTTGAACGTGCATATTTTTGCAATTTATAATTTATTATATTATTTTCAAATGTTTTAATACTAATTAAACGCGCAGAAACATATTTTACGGTGCCAGCATATTTACTGATTAAAACTGCTCCGGAATCAGTCGCCAATTGATGTTCTAATCCTGTCCCAACAATTGGTTTATGAGGATATAAAAGTGGAACAGATTGGCGTTGCATATTCGATCCCATCAAAGCTCGATTGGCATCGTTGTGCTCTAAAAATGGAATTAATGAAGTTGCAACAGAAAAATTTTGTAAAGGTGAAACAGAAACTAGCTTCACCCGATTAATTGGAATTAAACTGAATTCATTTTTATAACGTACGGGTACTAATTGTTCATTCAAATTGGAAAATGATTTGTTTAATACACGATCAGCTGGGGCTGTTGCAATTACTTCCTCTTCTTCTGTTGTTAAATAAATAGGAAGTTGATTATCAAGAACTTGCCCTTTTTTTATTTTAAAAAATGGTGTTTCGATAAAACCTGATTCATTAATACGTGCATAACATGCTAATGACGCAATAATTCCTGCATTTTGACCTTCAGGTGTTTCAACTGGACAAATTCGTCCATAATGACTAGGGTGAATATCCCGAACGGCTAACGATAGACGGTCACGATTTAATCCACCCGGACCTAAACTACTTATCCGACGTTTATGTGTTAAACTTGCAATTGGATTTGTCTGATCCATGAATTGTGATAATTGACTTGAACCAAAAAATTCTTTAATTGAAGCAATTATAGGTTTAGGATTAATAATTGTTGAAACTTTGAAATTAGTATTTGCTGGAACTAAACGTTCATTAATTGAACGTTCAAGTCGACTTAACCCAATACCATATTGAATTTGTAATAATTCACCGATTGATCGAACTCGTCGATTACGTAAATTATCAATATCATCTAATTCCCCTAAATTTGCATGTAAATCAACTAAATAATTCGAAATAGCAATTATATCTTCAATTGTTACCCGGGTTATAGCATCTGGAATTGATAAACCTAATCTGGAATTTAATTTTTTTCTCCCAATTTTTCCAAGACTGTAAATTTTTTCATTAAAAATTTGTAAATAAGTACTATCTAAATCTATATTAGAATCAAAATTAATACTTTTTAACTTATTTAAATTTTCGTTTAAAATATTGCCTTTAACTGGTTTTTGTTGAATTGAATTGCTCAGAATTGATAAATTAAATTTCGTATTGGAATCAAAATTTGTTAAACCACATGTTTCCAATAATTCATAAAAATCTACAGTTGTTGCTTTGTTTAAACGAATTTGAATCGTGCCAGTATCAAATTCAAATTTTAACCATGATCCACGATCTGAAATTAATGTTGCACTGTATTGCAATGTTTTTTCTTGAGCCTCACGACGATAATAAATACCAGGACTACGTATAATTTGATTTATAATTACTCGCTCACACCCATTTATGATAAATGTACCCTCTTCGCTCATTAAAGGTATTTCACCAAAAAAAGCTAAACATTCAAAAACAGTATCATTTTCGATTAATTCGATAGGAACATAAATACGAACCGAGTAAGTCAAATCATATCTTTTACATTGAACAGATGAATATTTTGGGCGTTTTAAAACAAATTCCTCGTTATAAACTCGGATATTTAATTTTTCGTTTAAATTTAAGGCAGATGAAAAATTACGCAATTCATCTGAAAGCCCATACTCTAAAAACCAACAAAAACTATTGAAATTAGATTCAGAAAAATGGGGTATCGTCGTAACAAATAATTGTTTATCCATACATAATAGCGAAATAAAATTTGTTAAAAAATTAAAGTGTTCAGTGATTAATCTCCGAACGATAAAAAAATAAAATTTAAATAAAACTATTAAGTAGTCATATAACTACTCAGTCAAACTAATATTTAATAATTCCCACATCAAATTTTACGCAAAATTTGAATATTTATGATTTTATTTCGAAAGGACCAATAAATATTATATCACTCGAATATAGAGAGTAGCGAATATAAAAGTGAAAATTAAAATTTGAAATAAAAAAAATTATAAGCATAATACTAAAAACAGATTTAATTAAAAGTAAATTTTTGTAGGTTTTAAAAACATTTATTTCGTATAATAAAGTAAGTAGATTATATTGTTTTTGTTATGGTACTATACTAGATATAACTAGATAAGGATTTTAATCTACGAATTAAATATAAAGAGACTAACTAACGATGTCACATTTTACGCGAATTCAAACTTCAATACGCGATTTAGCAACATTACAAAGTGTCTTAACTCAATTAGATATTAGTTGGGAAAAAGCAACTGTACCTATTCGCGGTTATCAAGATCAAAAAGTTAACGCTGAATTAGTAATACATCAGCCAAATTCTACTGACATTGGTTTTGCATTTAATGGAGAAGAATATGAATTAGTTGCTGATACAAGTTTTTGGCAACAACCTTGGTCAATGGAGTTATTTTTAGACAAAGTTAATCAAATTTACGCTTCAGAACTATTAAATAAAGAATTAGAAACTCTTGGTTTTGTTACAGTAAGCTACGTAAAAACAGAACAAGGCATGATAGATTTAGTGGCTGATAAATGGGTCGATTAAAAACTCTCTAATTTATCTTTTCCCACTTAAAAAAATTGGCATTACACAAAAGAATATGCTTTTTTTTACTTTTTCTTTTGTGTAACAAACATATTATGATATAATTTTTAAAACGGAATATAGCGCAGCTTGGTAGCGCGTCTGCTTTGGGAGCAGAATGTCGTAGGTTCAAATCCTACTATTCCGAATTTTTCAACCGTCGCGATAAATATTCATTTATTTCGAGAGTTTTCTTATTTTCAGGGTTTAATCGGACCAATTGTTTATATACAATCTGTAAATCATCAATTTGATTTTGACTTTGATATAAATATGCTAAATTCGTTAAACTTGTAACATAATCTGGAGTAACAGTAAGAGCAATCTTATAATAATAGACGGCAATTTCATACTCTTTTAGTTGATAATACGTAAAACCTAAAGTGTTAAATAAACTTGCGATACCAAGTTTATCATTTTTATCCCACTCACGAAAACAAGCCCGAAATTCTTCTATTGCTTTATTGTAAATTTTTTTTCTTAAATAAAGTTGACCTAATTTAAAAACATTTTCATATGAATTAATTTCAGAGGTTTTTTTTGCTCGAAACTTATCCAAATTATTCTCTAATTGTTGCGTTAACTGAATTTGATAGACGAGAAAGACTGCACTAATAAAAAGAATTCCAAAAACTAAAGCTAAATAAATTTTAGCTAAAAAATCTTCCATAAATAATAAAGTTTAAAATGTTTATTGACAATAACCGTATTCTAATTTAATATTAAACGTATAAGCCCCCATCGTCTAGAGGCCTAGGACACCTCCCTTTCACGGAGGTAACAGGGATTCGAATTCCCTTGGGGGTATTAATTTAAAA
>Ga0115013_10001858_pt1 | contig 11998 bp, 15 predicted proteins | sample SouAtlMetagenome_2_FD_88686 | JGI IMG/M metagenome (GOLD analysis project Ga0115013, IMG submission 88686) | Marine eukaryotic phytoplankton communities from Atlantic Ocean - South Atlantic ANT15 Metagenome | ecosystem: Environmental > Aquatic > Marine > Oceanic | place: South Atlantic Ocean...
ATTTATTTTTGTAAAGAAATAATCGATATAGTCGAAATTTTATTTCCTTAAAATACATATATGATGCACTTATGTAGCATTTCTGCTGTTTGTGCCTATGGGTCAACTTCTATTGCGACAGAACAAGGATCTCTTCCAATCATTAAGCTGCTGTTGGTAATGGTTTATATGTAATAGTAAATGTATTTTAGTAATGATGATTATAAAAATTAAGTTCTCCCTGAATTTCTTGAGCGATATTGTAATCTTCTTGAAGAATTGGGCTAAAATTTAAAATTTGATTTTTTTAGATCTATATGTTGTTTTATTGTATGACTTTTTACAATTTGATAACTCATACTAAATATTTTAATGCTCATCTCTTCCTATTGACTTTCATTCACGATTCAATATTAACAGTATATGTTTAACTCATTCAGGATTGCTGTGTAAAAGAAAATAAGATTTGGTAAGCAAAAAAGCAACAAAGAGAATTGTTAATATTCTCTGGAAATTTAAGTTTAATAAAAAGCTATTCTAAGGCTTCGACTTTTCTTCAAATTTTGTTTGAAGTTTTGCTGCTTTATGTAGTAAACCCACCGCTTCTTTTCTCCCAGTTGCTATTGAAGCCTGATGTAATAAGTCAGCATACTTTTTGTTTAGTTTTTTCATTTAATTAATTTTGATTTTATTAATTCAGGCTGGATAAGACTTAGAAAATTTAATCTACATATAGATTAAAATTAGCTATTTATCGGGGGTTGACACTTGCAATTGGTATTCTCGTTTAGAAATTCTTTAGCTTGGTCAATATTAATTACTCTTATCTCTACCTGAGATATATTTATTATAACATTAACCTCTCTATTACTGCGATTAGATATGGATTTGATTAACCATATAAAAAAAATATATTTTGAATTTGATTTTTAAATAAAGAACAGACTTTTTATTAGTTAAAAAATCTATACTTCACAAATAAAAAAAGCATCGAAATCAATCAACTTAATTATTAGACTCCAAATTATGCGTTGTTTTTTTATATTCTTTTTCAATATTTTTTGCAACTAAGGTATATAAGTGTAAAATCTAAAAAATTATGATGATCTACTTTATTGACTTAGAAAACAACCTCATTTATTTTGATTTTTAACTAGTATTAATAAAGAGTCAGCTAGTAGGGATACAGGTTGGCTCTTTTAATTAGTTTTTATAACGAGATAAAAGTTTAATGACTGATTTTTAAATCTCCTTTTGTATTCACCTATTATTTTTACTTAAGTTCCATGGATCTTTAATTCTTTTTCATTTGATGTATAACAAAATATAGATTTAAAATTTATTTTGATAATTATATATAGTTTAAAACTATTATCATAAAATGTGCCCATTCGTATCGTTATAAATTTCTTAGAGATTTACAAAAAATAAAGTATTAATAATTAATTATTCTCTCAATAAATTTTCAATAATTTCATAAGAGAATTGAAAAAGTATACTCAAGTTATATTTCTAAAAATTAGGTTAAATACTCTTTTTATTTAATCAAATAATTGCTATTAATTAAATAATTAATAAAAAATTATGTCCTTTACTACTTATTATATGCATTTGATTTTTTCAAGCATTCCATCCTTATTCAGTTCTGACTTGATACTTTATATACTTCCAGTACTGACTGTTTTCATATTATTGTTGAGTTTTAAAATAATGTTTTATAAAGCTCCAAAATTAAGAAGGGCTAAATAAAAAATATTTTAGGTTCATATTATCTCTTAAACTATCTTTTAAAAAATTTTTTGGATTTTGGATAATAGACTTTTTTTCTCTGCGACTGAAAGAAATAGATATGCTATCCGAGAAGTGCTATCGAGGATTCTTCCAATAAGTGGTTCTGTGCTAGAAATTGGCAGTGGGAGTGGAGAGCATGGAGTACTATTTCAAAAATACTTCCCACACATAATATGGCAAACAAGTGATATAAAGATCTCTCATAGAAATAGTATTAGTTCTTGGATTGAATATGAAAAGTTAAATTTTAAAATGCCACAGCCTTTAGCTATTGATGTGGAGAAAGCTCCTTGGATAATTCCATTTGAATTACTTCAATCGCTTCAGGGAATTATATCTATTAATTTAATTCATATAGCATCATGGAGCTGTACGAAATCACTATTTAAGGAGTCAGGAAACTTATTAAAAAACGGAAATTTCCTTATGTTATATGGACCATTTAAAATTCGAAATAAACACACATGCGAAAGAAATAATTTATTTGATCAATCATTAAAAATGCAAAATAAATTATGGGGTGTTAGAGATTTGGGAGAAGTTACTACTGAAGCGATTAAATATGGTTTCATTCAAGAGGAACTTATTCAAATGCCAGCAAATAATTTTACTGTAATTTATAGGAAAGTATCTTTACAGAATTTTAGTTAAAAAATTTTTTAATAAACTATCCTGACAACTTCCTGATCCATTCCTTATGTTTTTCATCTAAGTCTGATAATTTATCTCCTAAAATTAATTGCTTTTCTAATAACTGAATTTTGGTAAGTGTTACTTTCTCTGAGTAAAACTTGATTGGTTGCTTCCCATGTAAATTGTCTCCACTCATAACTTATAAAATTAAAAACTTTTATGTAATTATTTAATATAAGTAAGACATTATTTCTAATTTTTTTATATTATTTTCAGATTTGCGTAAATTTATGTGATATAACATCCTTAACAAAAGGAAGCTTTAAGCTTTTTTGTAAGACGATTGCCAAATATACCTACCTTTATTTATATCTGACTTTACAGCTATACAATTACAAGCAATATTCCATAAGGCCTTGTGTATAGGGTCTGGATTAAAAAGGTAGGCTTTATTAAATGCTTTTTTTATCGAAAGAGTAGCCTTCTTAGCATAATAGTGAGGAATTGTGGGGCATACATGATGAACTACGTGACTTGAACCAATATTATGATGAAGAATATTAATAATCTTTCCATAAGGCCTATCAATTGAAAGAAAGGCACCCCTCATAAAAGAGAATTCTGAATTAGAGAGATGTGGAACATCTGAATCTGTATGGTGAAGCCAAGTATATATAACTAACCAACAATTAACTACTAATAAAGGTCCTACATACATACCTAATATGGGAAAGATTCCATGCTTGATGACTAATATAATGAGTCCAAGTATTACTAAAGCCACACCAATATCTGAAAGCCAAACTTTCTTAGCCCAAACAGCTGGCCACAATGTCTTAGAGAAAGGTTTCCTTGGCCAAAAATGATTTGAGGTTCCATATTTAATCCCTCCTGTACTTCCTGATAATAAGTAAGCAGGCCAGCCAAAAATTAGATGTAAAATAAGTTGAAGAATTCCATACTTAGTTTTCCCTAATTTACTTGAAAAAACTAGTTCTTTTTCTCCTCCAACTTTTTCGCTAATTCCGTTTCCATCAATAACAATAGGTACGTGAGTTTCTCCATTAGTAATATGATTGGTGAAACGGTGATGTACGGCATGTGAACGCTGCCAAGAGAAATATGGAACTAATAATAATGAATGAAGTGTATATCCAGTAATTGTTTCTAAAATCCTATTTTTCGAGAATGCCCCGTGACCACATTCGTGGGCAATCACCCAAAAACCCATCGCAGTGGTTCCTGATAAAAAGGCATAAAGAATCCAAATCGGGATCATTTTTTGAGTGAAAGGAATTGCCAATCCTATAGCTATAACAATCGCTTGTATTATTATTGATTGCAAAAGATAGCCTAATGAAATTATGGTTTGAGAATTAAAGCAGTAATCTGGAATAACACTTTTAAACTCTCTCATGCTTGGGATATCACTCATCTTTATTTCAAGTGCTTGACCTTTAAGGCCAGAAAAATTAATATTATTCAAATTATTTTGGGATAAGTTGTGGTCTTAAATAAATTTTAATTTATATAATTTATTATCCATCAAAGATTCTTTTTATGAAAGTAATGTGTTGTTTCAAATGTTCAAATAGTATTAATTAGAGATAATTTTTATTGTTTATAAAGAATCGTCAATCATTATCAAACGTAAATTTTTAATGAATAATTAAAAAATTTATTTTATCGCGATCAACAAAACTAAATACAGAAATAAAGTAGAAGTAATTGCTAAAGTTAAGAGAGGAAGGATTAATCCATTATTAAGCCACCTGAATAATCTAATTTTTCTGTTAATTACCTTTGCCATTAAAAAAAGAATTATTATAAGACTATTAAAAGCTGAATCATAATTCCAACAAAATTTTGAATATCAATATCAGAAGTAATAATTTATATTTTTGAGACTTTAATTTAAAATAATTCCAACTGTGTAGAAGGTTTTTTGTTGATTTCTTCTGTTATCCATCCCGATGATGACCATCCCATTTTGATAGGTATTAAACCTTTTAATTCATCAGGATCTTTAATCTGTTCCGTCCATTGTTCTTCATATCCATCAGGGACAACAACTGGCATACGATTATGTATAGGTTTAATTAAATCATTTGGCTCAGTTGTTAAAATGCAACAACTTTCTAACTCCGCTCCATCAGATGAAGACCATTTACTCCATATCCCTCCCAACCAAAAAGTTTCATAATTATCTTTTCTAATTCGAAATTTCTTTTCAAAAAAACCACTAGCGGGTATTAAGCATCTTTTATGTTTCCAACTTCCACTAAATAACTTTTTCTCTTCAACCGTTTCTGATCTGGCATTAAATGGTCTTGGAATAACCAAATCAAAAGGGTTCTTAGCCCAAGGTGATATGAATCCCCATGACATAAAAGTAGTCTGAATTTTACCTTCATTCTTAATTACAAGGACTGGATCATTAGGTCTAATTAAATTCTGAGTCTCATATCTATCACTAAGCCTGGTTGGATAGTCTTGTTTTAAAACTTTTGGTAAATTATCAAATTTAGTTTTCAGTTCAAATCTTCCGCACATATTAATTATTGAGGTTTGGTTTATGTCTTTTATTCAATATTAAATTTTTTTTAATTTAAAATCCTTTGATTAGCTTTAAATAATAAATAATTTCTGACAAGTCATTAATTTTTTGGATTTTGTTATGACTAAATTCATTTATCAATTTATTAAGTATCATAATATCTTTGGAGAAAAATAATAAGTTACATGAGGCTTTTAGTCCGGAGATGGATCCTGCATATGAATCTTCGATGACCCATGTTTTATCTGGATCTACATCTAAAACTTTCAATGCTCTCAAATATGGAGCAGGGGAGGGCTTGCCAGCAGTTACGAATTTATCATCTCCAAGAATCTTTGTCTTGAATAAATTTAACCAAGGATTTACAGAGCTTTTTATCTTAAAACTTTCACTACTAGTACTCGTTACTAAAGCAATCGGTAATTTTATATTTATACAATATTTGATTAAATCTATTGCTCCCCTAAAAGGCTTTGCTTTATTGAGTTGTGTATCTAATTTTAATTTTTGAGTAAGGAGTATTTGATCAATTGAATTTTCTTTATTTATCCATTTAATAATTTTTTTTGCACAATCTATCCTTCTTCTTCCCTTTAATTCTAATAAGTTTTCTTTTGATAAAAAGTGATTATATTCTTTTGCTGTTTCACTCCAAGCATTTGCTAACAGTGGTTCTGTATCTAATAGAACACCATCTAAATCAAAAAGAATTGCTGCAGGGAAATCCATATTCATACATTTATACTTTAAATAGATAGAGATTTATTTGATGTAAATTTAAATATTAATTTCGGTATTGAATTATAACTTTTCTTTCAAGAAAAATAATTTAGAAATTTAGATTTGTTTTATAAACCGCGAATATACCTCTTAGTAGATACTGATTGTTTGCGTGGTTTTACTAATATTGGCAAAATAATAACTCCGGCTGTGAAAACGCATATTGGAGCTACAATCATTAGTATTGATTCGAGAGACATTAAAATTATTTTTAAAGTATCTTACAAATAGCAGTTATTATTTTTTTAGTCATGCGTATTTATATCTAACAGGCCTATATCTTTACAACTTTATATATTGTTAAGCAAAAACGAAAAAAATATTAAGTATCAGACTTTATTTAGATAAACATACTAGAAAAGACTATCAAATTTACTGATTTCAGGAGAAAGATTTATGAATGAAGATAAAAAATGGATGTTAATGACTTACTACTGTCCAACTCACGGTGATGCAGGAAGAGTAGAGCCTATACAATTAACAAGGAAAGAAATTTCTAATAACTTATTTGATAAAAACAAATCTAAGAAGGATATTTAGAAGTCAAATCTTTTAAAAAAATACTAGCTAAATTTTGATATAGATATTTATAAGAAAATATCACGAAAATTTATTAAAAAAAACATAAATATATTTTGAAAATATACACATAGAGGAAAAGGTCCGTTAAGTTTTATCTTTTTTGATAAATTCTCTGAGATTAACGATTATCTTAAAAAGAAATTATTTTTCAAATTAATTTTTAGATAATTGAATAATTCAAAACTTTGAAGTTTTAATTTCTTCTTGCAATTAAATATAAGATCTTAATTTTAATGAAACCAACTAAAAATTTGATTGATTGTTTTTTACTTTACATGACTCAACTATTTCCCAAGCCTCTGCAGCTGTATCAGCATATTGAAAGATTTTCAAATCCTCTTCGGAAATAAGTCCAGAATCAGTTAGTAATTTAAAATTAATCAAATTATTCCAATATTTTCTACCAAATAAGATTATTGGAATTTCACTTTTCATTCCTGTTTGACGAAGAGTAAGTAATTCAAATAATTCATCCAGAGTTCCAAACCCACCAGGGAAAAAAACTGCAGCTATGGAGCGCATTACGAAATGAATTTTTCGTAATGCAAAATAATTAAATTTAAAACAAAGTCCAGGAGTTATAAATGAATTTGGGAATTGTTCGTTTGGTAACTGTATATTTAACCCAATGGACTTGCAGTCTGCTTCAAAAGCTCCTCTATTAGCTGCCTCCATGATTCCAGGTCCTCCACCTGTAACTATTACATTAGAATTACAATTTTTATTTTGGTTATTGACTGAGGCTAGTTTTGAAAATTCTTTTGCGGAGTTATAGTAATGGCTCAAAGAAAGTAAATTCTTTAATTTCTTTAATTTATTCTTTAATTCAATAGATCTAGGAAATTTTTCTAGTAAGTTTTTAACTTCATCGACTTTTATCTGAGCAGATGATTCTTCGATAATTTTGGCTCCTCCAAAAACTATTATAGTTGAGATGATTTTTTGTTTTTCTAATACTAATTCAGGTTTAGTTATTTCTAGAAGCATTCTTGCACCTCGCATTTCATCACTTCTAAGAAAATTGATATCTTCTTGAGCAAGTTTGTAAGAATTTGAATCAAGTATTAAATTTAGATTTTTTTCTCTTTTATCAGAATTAATATCATTCTTTGAGTCGTGAATATTGTAAATCATTAATTTATTTAAAATTTATATAAAGTTATTAGTCCATCTATGTATCGAGATTACATGTTAATTCACATTTATTAAGTTCCGAGGCTGAAATTCTATCCAAAATTCTAAGCATATCAACTTCTGAGAGATCTCCATTGGAGTTCCACTTTAAAGTTGTTTTTCTTTGTGGTGAATATTTTTTATTCATTTTTATTTCCTCCTTTTAGATGAACTTCTACGCATCGAGTAATACATTCTTGATGGCCATTAACAATGCTGCATTCACTAATACATTCAAAGTATGAATCTATGGTATCTTTAGCATTTAATTTATTTGAAGAAAGATACAACTCATCCATAATTTTTTATTCATTAATTTGGATTGAGATATAGCACGAGTTTAAAATTTAATTTTTGCTTTGTTAAGAAAATATGAATAAATAAGTATTAGTTACTAGCTATGAGTATTCATTTTGTGAAGACATCAAAACTCAGTTATAGTCTTATTTTATGTGATCGATTTTATATTTAACTAGTTAATCTTATTTATTACAATATTCTTAGAGAGTACTTACCTCGTGGTTTCGGTGTTCTTAATTTAAAACTATCAGAGACCCAAACTTGTTTGATATTTTTATGAAATAAAAATAAATTCACAGGGGTAAAAGAGTTCTTTTTGCAGATCATCTAAGTTTGATTATATTATTTATTTTTTGTTTTTAATTATTAGAAAATTGACCATCTTTTTGTTAATTTCCAGTCAAACATTTTTTGCTTTTTCATTTATATAAATCGAAATTAATAATAAAAAGAAAATCAGCATAAAGACTGATTTACTTTTGAAAAGTTTTATTAGATGATAATAATGTTCTTTAAGATTTTCAAATGAAATCAAGTATTAATTGGCTTTCTAAAATGTTAGAGAGCATGGCAAATGCTTTTATTCACCCTGTAAAAAATGATTTACCCCCATCTATTGGAGCTCATTCTTACAGTAGTATTCCGATAAAAAGGAAAATGCGAAGAAGATTCAGCTAGGATTTAATTAATTGGGATTAGATTTTCATTTTTGCTGTCCCAAATAATATATTTAAAACAATTTGGGAAATCTCGTAATTTAAGAAATTTTGCTTTATGAAGCAGATGTATATTGGCTTTATGACAAGCTCTTAAGTTGTAATTAGGTATTCTTTCTGATAGATGATGAATACTATGAAATGAGATGTCAGCTAAAAACCAATTTAACCAATCTGGGATATCTAAATTGCTGCTACCCGCAATAGCACCCTCGACTATATCCCAATTTTTTGTACTGCTTGCATATGCATTTTCATAATTATGTTGTATGAAAAAAATACAAATAAAAATTGCTGCTGAAAAAGTTAATATAAGTGAATAAAAAGTTAAGAAAAAGGCAGCTCCTAACCATTTACACATAATTATCCATCCCGTTATGACGATGAGATTATTTGCTATTAGATCAAATAATTCATCAAAATTATCTCCATAATCAGAAAAGGGAGATTTAATTCTGGATTCGATATTTAATAATGCTGAATAATTTCCCGTTCTAATTTTATTTGAAATTTCTATTATTAAAGATTGGATAAAATTGAAGATAATTAAAATCAATCCCAATCTAGCTTTAATAACTAAATAAAAGAAGCCTCCTGGGAATAGCATTAGCCAATGTCGACTGATTTTATAAATAAGCTTTTCTCTTTTCGTAAGAACCTCATAATCTTCAAGGCTCAAAACATCTATTGGACCTTTGTAAATTTCCCAGTTCCCATTATTTCTATGATGAAAAGCATGATCATTAGCCCAAGGTTTGTGAGGTATTCCATTTAATAAACCCAGGAAAAAACCAAATAAGTTATTTAAAGAACGTTTTTCAAATAAAGAGTTATGTCCACAATCATGCATTAATGAAAATGTTCTGGAGGATAAGAGTGTAAGAAGAAAAAGAATGGGAATTAACAATAATCCTTTTGAAATTTGTAAAAGTGGAGAATATATTATCTTAGAGACGATTAACCAAAGAAAAATTATAGGTAAAATTGTAGTAAATAACTGATAAAAAGCTCTGTAATTGTTTCTTTTTAGAAATGGCTTTAACAAGAAGTCGGATCTTTTAAGTTTATTCATATATATGTTAAATAATCCTTATTAATAGAATAGTCGAGTTAAAAATTATCGTGGTTAAATTATCTATTTGCAGATATACAGAAAATTGTGCCATAACCGTTCTTAGTGGTTCATTTTTTTATTTTTTTAAATGAGTCGCACATATCGATTAAAGTTTTTTCTAAAGATATTGGCTTCCAATTAAAGATAGAAATAGTTTCTTTGATATCCGCGCCGTATGATCCTCTGTTTACCATGGCAGCCATACTTTTCATTTCTTTATTAAATGGTGCAAGAGAATTTATCATCTTTGTAGGAATAAAGTTTTGAGGAGCTTTTTTATATCCATTTTTTCTTAAGATATTAGAAATATCCATAATATTGATTCCTTCAGGAGAAGTTGCAATTATTCTTTTATTATCACTTTTGTTATTTCTTATAGAATCGACATGCAATTTAGCTATGTCTCTAACATCTACAACAGTAAAATAAGCATCTGGTAATGCTGGGAAATTCCCATTAATCATTTTTGAAATAAGTACTGCAGAAGCTCCATCAATGTCATCACTTAGCAGTGGACCGAAAACCATCCCAGGATGAATAGTTGTCATTGAAAATTGATGTTTATTATCACTATGAATAAAATCCCATGCAGCTTTTTCTGCAATTGTTTTACTTTTTACATAAGCTCCCACATTTTTTGTAGTATCTGTCCAGTCTTCAGGAGAGCATATTTGTTTATCATGGCCATATGCAATTGCGGCCATAGAAGAAGTAAGAACAACTTTTTTTATTCTAGGGGAATTTTTTGAAGCATTTAAAGCCCTTAAAGTGCCATCCAATGCAGGATTGATAAGTAAGGATTCTTTTTTTGGTTCTTCGATAGTGAAAGGAGATGCAACATGAATAAGGTAATCACAATCAAAGGCCGCCTCGTTCCAACCCTCATCATTTAAAAGGTCAAGTTTACAAAATTCCAACTTTTGATTATCTGAATCATTTTTAAGTGATTTCCTGACTTCATCCTCCCTTCTCATATTTCTGAGAGATCCTTTGACTACAAAACCTGCCTTTAATAGTTCATGTATACAATGTGTAGCAATAAACCCAGATGCTCCAGTGACTAAAACTTTTTCCAAAATAACTTTATTTCATTTCTATTTTAATTATGGTTCATTGAGTTGTATAAAAAACCTAAAAAGCTTTTAATTTATACAGTTTTAAAAAAATCTATTTTAAACAAAAATAATTAATCATTAAAAAAAAACGAAAGATTATTAAATCAATTCTTATAGCTATAACCTCTATTTTGCTTTGTATGACGATCTCTTTGCTCTGACTTATAAACTCTTATTTCTCTCCCCATCCATTCAACATCTTGCAAATCTTCTATTGCATTTTTTTCTGAGCTTTCACTGAACATTTCGACAAACCCAAAACCTCTTTTTCTTCCTGAATCTCTATCCAAAGGAATCTTACATTTTTTTACTTCACCATAAGTACTGAAAAGATCCTTTAGGTCTTTCTCTTCAGTATCCCAGGATAAATTACCAATGAAAATTGTCATAGTTAAAAAGAATTTTTTATTTTCTTAAAAGTTGCAACATAAAGATCGTTATTGCGGCAAAATTTTTAGATGATCTGATTTAAAATTTTATGTTAAAAAAGTTAAATCTAAGATTTGACCATTATGAATTTATAAGTTTTTTAGATTCAAAAGTCTTATAGAATAAATTCCTTAGACATTGTTCTTAATTGATCTAAATTTAAACTATTTAAATAATCTGTAATTGCACCAGCATTATCACTTGATTTAAGATTTTGGCTTTCGTAAATTAAACTACTGGAGATTAATTCCACGAGATGTTGTTTATCCATATCTTCTTATAATTCATAATCTTGTTTAAAAAACTAAAAATCTTGAATTCGAAACCTTAATTTTATGTACCCAAATTAAATATCTAATTCTGGGTTTGTATTTACTCAAAAGTAGTTTCTCAATTTTTTACTCGATTTTATAATTTCTAAAATCTTTTTTTATTTTTTTAATCTTTCAATGAGATCTCTAGTTTCTTTTAATAATTATTTTTAATTTCAATTTAAAAATCTTTTCAACAAATAAAGGAAATTTATCTAAAAATGTATTTTTCTTATCCCTTTAGCATACAAATATGAGTAATTTTACAGGTGCCAAATAGACAATAACCAATAATCATACATATAGTTAATATTTTTGTTAATGAAGAAAATAGTTAGAGAGAAAAATAATGAATCTGAATTATGGTTTACTTGGCTGACTCGAAAACTAAATTCTTTTGAGGCTTTTAAAGACTTTGCATCAGGACAAAATCCTGAAGATGTAGCAGAGAATTTTGTTTCAGTTAATAGTTTGGGAATATCAGATATTTTTGATAAATTTGATGAGGAAGATAAAGA
>Ga0115013_10001859_pt1 | contig 11988 bp, 14 predicted proteins | sample SouAtlMetagenome_2_FD_88686 | JGI IMG/M metagenome (GOLD analysis project Ga0115013, IMG submission 88686) | Marine eukaryotic phytoplankton communities from Atlantic Ocean - South Atlantic ANT15 Metagenome | ecosystem: Environmental > Aquatic > Marine > Oceanic | place: South Atlantic Ocean...
CCGGATAGACAGACTCTGTTTTCATTTTTATTGCTATATCTTCTGGGCGATGAAGCTATAGCAGAATATTTATTGCCCAGTAAGGACAATCAAGCAAGACTTCTATCTGATCCAAAAAATATAGAGTCTATAAAAGATCTTATATGGACGATATGGCCTTTTAGTGAGAGAAAAGATGGTTTCTATAACGACTATTATCAGTTTTCTAATTTATCTCTCCCATTAACTTTAATAAATGCTCCAGTACTAATCATTCATGGTAACGAGGATATTAATGTTGATATTGAGCAAGCGGAATATATAAAAGAACTGCTTCCTGATTCTGAGCTCAGTATAATTGAGGGTGCAGACCATTACATGCTTTCAACGCATAGAAATGAGATCAATAAGATAATTAACGATTTTATAAATAAAATTGAATCTTAAGTGGCGGAGAGACAGGGATTCGAACCCTGGAAGGAGTTGCCCCCTTGCTAGTTTTCAAGACTAGTGCATTCAACCGCTCTGCCATCTCTCCAACGCTAAGACTCGCTATTTTAAAGCTTTTTTAGGGTATGTCTATTTATAATTCATTTGAGTATTTAAAAAAATACTATGAGATTCCGTTATCTATCATTACAATTTAGCATATTAATATATTAATTTTATCTGGCAGCTTAAATTATGAGTTATACAACATACATTATTGGAAATTTAGTTTTAATAGTAGTTCTTTATATTGTTGTGAAAGATCGAATTAACTGGTGATTAACTTTTACAAAAAGTATGGACAACTTATAGGATATTCAATACTTTTAGCATTTGCTGTATATGTATACAAATATTTTAAAGACCTTGGTGGCTAAATTATGGGTGTAGATATCGTTATACTTGCATTTATTGCTACTATTATTGGAATGGTTACTTTTCTGTACATTTCAAAGGACAAAGAATTCAATTTATTAACATGGGGGATGGTTTTTATTGTTCTGCCCTTAATACTTTATTGGATTATTTTTAAATGAAATCAAGAGCTCTCGGTGCAGTTATCCTTACTGCACTAATTTTACTAGGTTGCCCAAGTTTATTTAATGATAAGAAATGTTTAGAGGCGCAAATGCAATATGCTACTGTTTTGACTGACTGTCCAAGTAATTAATTTAATACAATGATTGAATTGTACCAATCAGCAAACAAATTAATATTAGTAAAACCAAAGACTTTTGGCTTTGATGAGAAATCTGCCGAAACTAATTTTTTTCAAAATCATAACTCATCCAAGAATCTCTTGAATTTAGCAACTAAAGAGCACTTAGCATTAAAAAAAGTATTAATTGAGAATAATATTGATTTTCAAGTTCTTGAAAGTCCAAAAAACTGCCCAGATGGTATTTTTCCTAATAATTGGATCATCACATATGCGGACAAAACATATGATCTTTTTAGCATGCTTAATCCTAATAGAAGAATGGAAAGATCTAAAGAAAATATAGATATCCTTCAAAAAATTTATAGCCTTAAATATGATTATTCAAAATATGAATCACAAAATAAATTTTTAGAAGGAACTGGCTCACTAGTTTTAGATAGGGTCAATAAAATTGCTTATATGGCAGTATCCAAAAGGTCATCTATTGATTTAGCAGATCAGTGGGCTTTGAATAGGGGTTATGAATTAGTTTATTTTAATACGGATTTAAATAACTTGCCCGTATATCATACAAACGTACTGATGTTCATAGGCACAGATATTGCTGCTATTGGTTCAAACCTTATAAGAGAGAAAAATATTGAGAACTTATTAAAAAAGAATCATCAAGTTATAAGCTTGTCAGAAAATGAAATTTTAAATTTTTGTGGTAACTGTCTTGAGATTAGAGATAGAGACAATAAGAAAATATTATTAATGTCATCAAGAGCATATATTAATTTCACAGAGATCAATATTAATTTATTAAAAGATAAATACCCAAAAATTGTAACGGTCAATATAGATAACATCGAAAATATTGGTGGAGGATCTCTAAGATGTATGTTGTTGGAATTATTTTAATAACTGTATACTTAGGTAATGAATACTAAAGGGCAGTGTCAGTGTGGAGCGATTAGCTACAGTTTTGATATTTCTAAAATATTATCTGCACATCATTGTCATTGTAAAGATTGTCAAAGATCAACCGGTTCTGGAAAAGCTACTATATTATTTATTCCAAAAAAGTATATTGAAATAATTGGTAGTCCTAAGTTTTATGAAGTTAAGGGGACATCGGGCTCATATGTATGTCGTGGATTTTGCGATGTATGTGGCTCAGGAATTATTAGTTACTCTAAAGCGCTACCACATATTTTTTACATAAAAGCTGGAACTTTAGATGATTCAAGTTGGCTTAAAATAGATTCTAATTTCTTCACAGATTCAGCACAAGATTGGAATAAACCAGACGAAGCTATAAAAAGTTTTAAAGGAAATCCATCAATAATATCTGGACTTAAAACATTAATAAAATCATTTTAATAACTAATAATTCTATATATTTGTAGTAAAACTACAATAAATATACCTAAAAAGTCCTTTAAATAAAGCAAATAAAAAAAATTTGACATTATTATTGTGTATATATAAATTGACGCTACATAACTGCTTTGCACTAATTTTAAATTTAAAAGGCATTTTATTTTTCTTATATATTAGTGACGCCCAGTTTTTTACAGATTTTATACTGGGAGAAGATTTATGTATAAACAATTATTAACACTTTGTATTTCACTTTCATTAGTTACTGCCTGTGGTGGCGGTGGCGGCGGTGGTGGTGGAGGTAGTTCAGATGGCGGCGGCTATAATCCAAATAATCCCCCTATTATTGATGGATCAACTACCTCATACTCCGTTCAAGAAAATCAAACTTCTGCTTTTGCCGTATCAGCTTCAGATGCAGATGGAGATTCATTAACTTATTCAGTAAGCGGCGGCGATGATGGCTCCTTATTTGCTATTAGTTCAACTGGTGTCGTAACTTTTAATGCTGCTCCTGATTTTGAAGCGCCTGCTGATGCTGACGTAAATAATATTTATCTATTAACAGTATCTGTTACTGATGGTGCTGCTTCGGACAGTGAAAACTTTTCAGTAACCGTTACTAACGATACATCTGATGATCCTACCTCTACAAACTTTGATGGAGTATTGTTAAGAGATGGTTATATTCAGTCTGCTACTGTTTGTGTATCAGTAACTGATTCTGATGGTGATGAGACATGTGATGGTGCACTTTACACTACTACTACAGCAGCTGATGGTTCATTCTCTTTAGAAATAGACGACAACATCACTACAACCATAAGATTGCTAGCTGAAGATGGTTTTAATCCTGTTACCGATGATGCAGATGCATTTACTATGGGCCTAGCTTCACCAACTACTGATCAAAATCTTGTTATCTCTCCATTAAGCACAATGCTTGCGATAGATAATAGATTTTCTTTCGAGTCTTTAAAAGAAAAACTTGGCATTGATTCTAACTTTATGATCCGCTTTGACGACCCATATCTTAGTGTAAGTGATGCTGCTTCAAATAAAGCTGCCTTGGTTAATACTCAGCTGCTTATGATGTATGAATCACTTAGTGTTCTTCAGAGTCAGTCAGGCGTTACTGGTGACTTAACTGCCATTTCTACAATCAATGATGCTATATATAATCGAGATGCAACTACCGAAACATCTCTCAGCGATACAACCTTAGTCAGAAATGTACTACTAAATCTTGACCTGCCAAATTACACTGTTACAAATACCCAACTAGAAAATCTTTCAGGAAGTTTCTCTTCATTCTTGCAAAAGGTTTATGTTGATTCTAATAACGAACAAGCATATTTTTCAATGACTGCTAGAGATTATGTGACCCCACTTTTAAAAGGAATACTTGACGATACTGTTGACAGTGCTGAAATAGACCAAATAATTTTTGACACACTTCAATGGGTTGCAGATAAAAGTTCAAGAACTGGTTTAAACGATGTTGAAGATTTTAGAACAACCACATATACAGTTGGAAATAGTGGATCTGCCTACTACACAGTCGATGGAGTAAATGCAGACTCAACCGCTCTAGTGATTTATGCTCGTGTTGGAGATACCATAGCATTTGAGCCTACAGCTAATAGTGTATTTACTGCGCATCCATTTGAAATATCTACAGCACAAGATGACACAGCTGGTAATAATAATATTGGTTCAGCACAAGGCTGGAATCAGGCTAGTAACACTCTTACTGTAACCGCCGACACTCCAACAACTTTATATCCGCATTGTGGAGTTCACTCTGGTATGTACACTAATGGACGTATAGAAATTGTAACTACTTATGACCAATCATTGTTAGACGTCAATCAGTCTTCTGGAGCACTAGAAGTTCAAGGCACTGTTTCAGTTGGGCCATATAAAGGCGCTTCAGGATATACACATAAAGTATATCTAAGAACAGCAGATGCTGGATCTGATCAACACGCACATGAATTCGATGAATATCCAGGTATTACTTTTTATATGCCAGCAGGGCAGGGATATCATGGACAAAGTTCAACTTCAGGAGAAGCTAGTTTCAAAGCTAAGTCTCACTATTAAGTATTTTAATGGATGGATTGGTTTATTAAATCTCTCCCAACAAATCCATCATCATAATCATTAAAACGCTTAATCTTCAGGGAGTCATTTCAAGTGACTCCCTTTTTTATTTAAAATTATCAAAGTTCTATAGATAAGTGCTGGAAGAATTATCCAAGGAATCTGACTCTGTAACATTAAACTTCTTCCATTATATTCAAATAATATTGGATTAAAATATGGGCCTAATGGTGACAATGGCGCCCATGATAAGTCCTTACCTATTGATAACTGATCGTGATAGAGAAACATTTCTACAAATATATTCTGTGAGATACACCAGACCATTAATATTAAAAATGAACGCCAATTCCAGTATGAAAAAATTGAAAAATCTTTCCCTGAATAACGCCACATTAACCAAATACCACCAAGTGTTACTGTTCCAGCATCTGCAAGAGAATTCATCAACCAGTTGATATGAATTGGGAGCCAGTTATTTAGGGCATCTGAGCGCCTAACAATTACAGAATCTCCATCAACCCAACCATATGTAAACCAAAGTTCCCAACCAAATGCACATACTAAGAAAGCACCTAAATATATAGTTGAAACCCAGCTAGGTAGTTGAGATTTATTTTTAAGATATAAAACAATTGGTAATATCGCTGATATATAAACGATAGTTATTACTCTTAATTCTTCGAAGCTCATTTAGATTACTTAAAATTTAAAATTACTACTATAGTAAAATAAATAACACATGTATTATATTTACCTAAAATATTTTACATAATTAATATGAAAAACTCTGTCGCAACTCTAAAAAAACACAATGACGTTTCTATAATCACGCTTGATGATGGAAAAGCTAATGTTTTTTCCTATGAAATGTTAACAGCTATTAATACATGCCTGGATCAAGTTCCCAAGGATTCAGGATCATTAGTTATTGCAGGAAGGCCAGGAATTTTTTCTGGTGGATTTGATTTGAAAACTCTTGGATCAGGAGATGTAGATGCTATTTTGAAAATGGTTACTTTAGGCTATGAGACATTGTTAACTTTATTTTCATTTCCAAGACCTGTTATAGCAGCTGTGCCAGGCCATTCAGTTGCACTTGGTATCTTTGTTACTTGTTGCGCAGATTATCGAATTGCAGTTGATGGTGAGTACATATGCCAAGCAAATGAAGTTCGAAACAATATGGATATTCCAACACAAATTATGGAGATTGTTAAATCAAGGGTTAACAAAAGATATTTTTATCGAGCAGTTCTTAATGGCGACCCATTAAGTATGCAAGAATCTGTAGAAGCAGGATATATTGATGAGCTTGTAAGTCCAGATAATCTTATGCAGCGTGTTCTAGAGAAAGCTGAGGATTTGGCAACTTTAGGCCATCCACATTATGAAAAGACAAAGAATGTTGCTCAAGTTGAGATAGTTGAGAAAATACAAAAAGCTCTTGCTGACTATAAAAGATAGAATTATTTTCTAGAAATTATTATAAGTAAAATACTGAATCCCATTTTTTGGACTTCTCAAATTATTGATTATTGATTGAGCTAGCACATCAATATCAACACCTTTAAAATCCCTGAAAGGACCTATCATTAGGGGCTTTGAAAGGATTGATGCATATTCTCCAATAAACATGTCAATTCTCTTAGATCCTATTTGACGCTCCCACTTCAATCGCCCGCATATATGCGATGGCCTATAAATATTGAGAGAATTAAAACCCATGCTCGTAACTGCCTCCTCAACCTCACCTTTTGCCTTTAGGTACTTATTTACCGAGCTTGAATTTGCTCCAATGGCAGAAATTAACGATAAATTATTGATACCAGAATTTTTAGCTGCTTTTGCAAGTTTAATTACATAATCTTTATCCACCTTTAAAAATGAAGGCATATCAGCTTCATTTATATAGAGTAATTGCCATAATTTTAGGGGAGTACCTAGACATATAATCATATGGTCAGATTCAGGCAAAATAGATTGATCATTTAAGCCATCAAAGTCAAAAATTATATTTTTAGTATTTTTATTAAGATTTTTTGGAATATTTCTAGATAGTGTTGTTAATTCATAAATATCATTATTAATCTTTTGCATGACCTTGTTGCCTGCAAATCCAGATGATCCAATTAATAAAATTTTTTGTTTAACCATATATCTTTATTATAAATCTTATTTAAACCTAATGAAGTTTTTGAGACATATCTCATTTTGATAAGTAAAATGTTAGCATGTTAGTAGACACAACAAATTACTTTGTTAGTAGCAATAATGATTTATCTAAAAGGGAAAGAACCTACTTTAAGTTATTAGATGCTTCTATAGAGCTAATATTTGAAAAGGGCTTCCATAACTCATCAATAAAAGAGATTTGTGAAATATCTAATGTTGCCAATGGCACATTTTATAATCATTTTGTTGATAAGGAGGATATTTATTCTCAGGCAGCACTTCAAATATCAAGACCACTAGCATCTTATCTAAATCAAGAAAAGGTCAAAGCAAATAATTCAGTTGAGAATCTCAAAATAGGTCATATCGAATATATAAATTTTTTAGCTGTGAGACCTAAATGGGCTGTTGTAATTATACAAACTCAAAGAGGAAATTATGGTAATGATGTTTGGAGCTTGAATAAGCGAAGAGTAACAGCTGACATTAAGCGAGGAATCAAAGATGGTTTTTTTAAAATTAAGTTCGATTCTTTTTTAGTTGATCAAATAATGCAACTTGTTCTGCATTCGCTAACTCAACAAATTATCTTTTCACCTAGTAGAAATATTACAAATAAAACAAGTACAGCTATTCTGAGGTTATTAAATTATGAAGGATCTTAAAGAAAGAATGGAAATTTTTAAAAAACATAAACCTGAGTTTTTAGATATTCTTGGATTTGAAGATTTTACCTATCAGGAAGAAGAGGGAATATATACATGTATTTTTAATCCGTCTGAAAAACTAACTCATTCAAATGGCACTATTGTCCAAGGCGGATTTATCGCAGGGATGTTAGATGCATCAATGGCACAATACATTTTGAATTTATATGATTTTAAAGTTAGCCCTCTATCCCTTGATATAGATGTAAAATATTTGTTGCCATGCAGACCGGAAAAAGTTGAAGCTAGATCTAAAATCCTAAAGTTAGGAAAATCTATTGCATTTTCAAGTGCTGAGCTTGTTCAGAGTGAAAAACTTATAGCCACAGCAACATCAACAATTAAACTCATTCAACACTGATGAGATACACGAATTTTATTTTTAATATATAATTTTTATATGAATAAAGAGCAAGCTTCATTTACCCAGATGATAGATGGGACCGCTGATGATTATAAGATTATTGGGGAATGGGGAAAAGATCATACCCTTTCGCTATCATCAAGATTAATTGATCAAATGAAGCTCTTAAAGGGAGACACTGGGGGATTTGCTGTAGATAGGCTAACTCATTGTTTACAAACTGCTACACGAGCTTATAAAGATGGGCGAGATACTGAATATGTGGTCTGTGCTTTGCTTCACGATATTGGCGACACATTAGGACCATCTAATCATGCAGACATTGCAGCAACTATACTTGAACCATATGTATCAGAAGAAAATCATTGGATCGTAAAACATCATGGAATTTTTCAAGGCTATTATTTTTTCCACTTTCTTGGACTTGATAAAAATATGCGAGATAAATATAAAGACCATAAATATTTTAGTCAGTGTGCAGAATTTTGTGCCAAGTATGATCAAAATAGTTTTGATCCTCAATATAAATCATATGATTTAGATTTTTTTATTCCAATGGTTGAAGAGGTTTTTAGAGCGCCTAAACGGTCTATTTATAACGCTTAATTTTTTATGGAAAAAGAAGAACTCCTCAAGCTTCTTGCGCCTATAAAGCCAAAAGTTGCATTTAGCGAAAGTGAACATCCTGATAAACCAGATTACTCTATAACTTATAATTGGGCAGCTCTTCCACATATTAAAGGCCTGCAACACGAAGTGCCAGATAACTCGTTTATATCTATAACGGATACAGCAGAAGTAGATGTATTTTATATTCACCCAACAGGTTTTTTTGGTCAGTATTGGAATTGTAAAATTGATAAGAATATTGCTTCCTATGATAGGACAGAGCTAATGCTAATTAATCAAGCAAGCGCTTTTAACGAGTCATGCAATATCTATGCGCCTCATTATAGACAGGCTACATATTATTCATATTTTGATGAAGGTAATAATGGTTTTAATGCTCATGATTTAGCATATCAAGACATAGAAGAGGCTTTCGACTATTATTTAGAAAACTTTAATAATGGCAAACCTTTTATTATTGCAGCACATAGCCAAGGCGCACTTCACGGGCAAAGACTCATCCATAACAGAGTTCAAGATTCATTTTTAAAACAGCAGATGATTGCAGCTTATTTAATTGGATATATTATTCCTGAAAAAAACTTTAAGATTTTATTTCCAGGGTTACACCCATCACAATCAGCTACTGATCATCATTCAATAATTAGTTGGGCTACAGTAACAGAAGGTCATGTTAGAGATAGAGCAAAAACCATTTCATGGTCACCACAAGGTTGGACTAAAGAAGATATGGGATTAAAGATAATTAGTACTAATCCTATATCATGGAATAATGATGGATCTTGGTATGAAGCATCTTCATCAAACCTTGCAATTACAACTAAGGCAAAAAATTATAATTTTGCAGACAGGCTTGCCAAAAATTATTCTGGCTCTATTAAATCAATTACTCCTACAAATCTTCAAGATTTTAGTTGTAAGATTAATCAGGAAAATGGACTTCTCGAAACAAAAGGTATTTTGGTAGAAAAGATTAAAAAATTAATAGCTTCAGGTGATCTTCATAATTTTGATATTTCTCTATTTTGGGGCTCACTCAGATCAAATATAAAAGAGAGAATTAGTGGATTTATCTAAGTTAAATAAATGTATTTTATTTTTATTTATTTTAGTCCTTAATATACCAATGAGTGCCTACGAAGAAAGATATGCTGAAAAAGATGGCCTTAAAATATACTACAGAGATTATGGTCCATTAAATGCTGAGCCTATATTATTAGTTCAAGGATTGGGTGGTCAGTTAACATTTTGGCCTAATAATCTAATAGAATTTCTCATAGAAAATAATTTTAGACCAATTGTCTATGACAATAGAGATATAGGTTTATCAACAAAATTCACCGGTCGGCCAAATTTTATTACTGATTATTTTAAATATTTTTTTAGATTACCTATTGAGTCTGAATATGTAATTGATGATATGGCTTCAGATGGCGTTCTAGTTTTAGACAGTTTAGGTATTGATAGTGCTCATTTGTTAGGCATGTCTATGGGAGGCATGATTGCGCAAATTATTGCATCAAATCACCCTGAAAGAATTAAATCATTTACATTAATTGCATCAACAGCTGCAACACCTAGCCCATTGAACGGACCAACAAGAGAAGTTAGAAAATTAATAATGGATAGAACTTTAACAAAAAATGCTACATACGAAGAAAGATACAAAAGATCAATAAAACTTATTTCATTAATTGGAATGGAAGGTTATGAATATGACACCCCTGAGTTTAAGGAGTTTTCAATAAGCAATATGAAACGCTCAAATGATGATACTGGATTCTCAAGACAACTACTTGCAATTCTAGCCTCAAAAAATAGATTTGATAAAATTAAGTCAATAAATACACCAACTTTAATAATTCACGGAAAAGAAGATCCATTATTAAAAGTTAAAAATGCATATAAAATGAATGAGCTTATTCCCAATAGTGAGCTGTTGATCATAGATAATATGAGACATATGATAGAACCTCCAATTTTTAAACAATTTGAAAATAAGTTAATTAATCATTTACAAAACAATTCATAACAAATGATAACTACTTCAATTAAAAGAAATTATGCTGTTGGTGCTGCAGCGAACGGTGTTAAGACAGATATGTTTACTTTCTTTTTATTATTCTTTTATACAAACATAGCTGGACTTGAGCCTGCATTAGCTGGGCTAGCAATCTTAGTTGCTTTATGTGTAGATGCTGTTACCGACCCGTTAATGGGAACTATATCTGATAGAACAAACTCAGTTTGGGGAAGGAGACATCCTTATATGTTCATTTCATTTATACCAATCTCAATTGGTTATATTTTATTGTTTCTTCCTAACCCTGAATGGGACATAACCCAAACCAATTTATTTTTATGGATGGTTAGTTTTACTATTTTAACAAGAGTTGGAATGACGCTTTTTGATATACCGCATAGAGGTTTGGGAGCTGAACTAACAAAAGATTATGAAGAAAGAGTATCTATCATGTCATGGAGAGAGCTATTTGGCTGGTTAGCAGGAATTGGTAACGCTTTCTTAGGTTATTTTATATTTCTTAGATCAACACCTGAATATGAAAGAGGAATGCTAAACCCTGACGCATATTTACCATTTGCTATTGCTGGTGCAGTAATTATGATTTTTTCAATATTATATTCATCTTCTACCACCTTAAAAATAGGTAAATCATTATCAAAGTGGACTGGCTCAATTGCATTACGGGATATATTTAATGAACTAAAAATTGCATTATCTAATAGATCTTTTATCAGATTCTTTTTTATAAATCTTACACTCGCAATTGCGTGGGGTCTTGGTAATGCATTAACTTTATATGTGAATACTTTTTTTTGGCAATTTTCGTCTCTCCAAATAACAGCATTTCTGCCTGTTTATGCCCTATGTAGTGTTTTTGCTTTTTATTTAACTCCAAGACTTACAAAGAGATTTGATAAAAAATATATAGTTATGGTTAGCCTATGTTTTGTGTCATTTTTTTCTTTAATGCCTTTTACTTTTTATAATTTTGGTTTAACTCCTGATAAGGGTTCATGGATGTTAATTCCTTTTCTATCGTCTTTCTTAATATTTGGCATGACATTCAATGTTGTTGGAATAATGACAAGAGACTCTATGCTAGGAGATATTAGTGATGAAGTTGAATTACAAAGCGGAAAAAGACAAGAGGGTATTTTGTATGCTGCTATTTCATTCATGGGCAAAGTTAATACTGGCTTAGGTAGCTTTACAGCTGGGTTAGCACTCTCTTTAATTAGCTTTAAAGGATCAGATAGCTCAGAAAATGAAATATATTCTCTGCTGATAATTCAAGGTCCTGTTGTTGCTTGTTTAATATTAATACCTGCATTTATGGTTTATAACTACAAAATAACCAGAAAAAGACATGCCGAAATAATCCTACAATTAAATAACAAAAATAAAGATATCTATATATAAGTATTTGAAATAAAATCATTACCATGAAGAAAGCTGATAATTTAATTTTTATTCCTTGGATGCTAGG
>Ga0115013_10001863_pt1 | contig 11979 bp, 12 predicted proteins | sample SouAtlMetagenome_2_FD_88686 | JGI IMG/M metagenome (GOLD analysis project Ga0115013, IMG submission 88686) | Marine eukaryotic phytoplankton communities from Atlantic Ocean - South Atlantic ANT15 Metagenome | ecosystem: Environmental > Aquatic > Marine > Oceanic | place: South Atlantic Ocean...
ATTCGCTCCAAAAGAGTAAAAAAGTTTCATAAATCGGTCCGTCCATCGTTTTGAGCTGCAACGTGTATCTGTCTTCTGTTCCAATACGTCAGGGCGAAGAAGCAAACTTCATTTAAGGTTGGGGTTAGAATGCACGTTTCAAATCTCCTCGCCAATGAAAAACTTGAAGAGAGGCTCTATTGGTATTTTGGCCGATTAGGCTCAACGTTAGTTACAGAAACTGTGAAGCTCAACACTTTCGCTCATAAAGAAAAAGAAAACCAAAAGAGCCTATACCGTGTGCATTGAAGGGGTACTACGGGAAGACTTTGTGTTTGCGGAAAATGACACAAACAACCCCATTACAGACAGTGGCCACACTAGTTGATCCGAATAGAACGCAATGAGATCATTGGCTTCTCTCACCGCAAAAGCATCGGCAACTGCTGCATTGGTTCGATCTACACAAGAACTGTCGCTCGGCGCGTCTCGAGCGCAAAGAGTGCAATCTTTGTTAGATCCATCATCGTCCGTCCCGTCCTCTTCGAATTCCGTATCGTCAACATCGACATCCTCCACCGTTTCAGAGTCTTCCCAGCAGCAGATAGCACACAATCTGCAGGACACCGTCATGACCACGGCACAAGAAGCACGGAAGGCGCAAAAACGAAAGAAACATCGCTTTGTGCCCTCAAAGCGGCAAAAACAGCGCGAGAAATCGAGGGTTGAAGCAGCCCCCAAACTACCCGTCGACGGCAATAGCAGCAGCCCAAGTGGTGATGTTCATGACAACTATCCACTCTCTGTGATAATTCCTATTCGTCGGGATTACATGTTCAATCCCAATGCGTGGAGCGACCTCTCTTCGATACCTTTTCAAAACACCCGCACCAAGGAAGTCACTTTTAATTGGGAGGAATCGCTGGGGCAGGAAGAACAGCTGGTGACCATTGCTAAACAGGCTGCCAACAAGACTGACTGTTGGTTCGAAGAGCGAGAGGACCCCATGAAGACATTGAAAATGTTTCGGATGCTTAACATGGTAGCAAGCATGAAGACTTTTGTCAAGCACTGCCGTGCGAACCTTAGAGGTATCCAGGGGTATAGGCTCAAGTTGTCGGTCATGCACGGTGCCACGGCTACCCGCTGTCCCTTGTGGCATTGCGATAACGTTCCTGTGCGATGGATCCAGACCTTTCACGGACCGGGGTGCGAATACGTTGAAGAGGACGAAAAGAATAGAACCGCCAGCACAGTCCCCAATCCGCTTTTAGATCGGGTTCGGGCCTCGGACAACGGTCTGGAAGCCCCAGTTCACGGTTCGCAGTGGAAGAAAAAGCTTGTCGAAATGTCCGAATATCCGATACGGCAATCGTCTCTGGGAGAGCCCACTATGTTTATTGGACACAAGTGGAATACATTTGCCTTTGTTGGGTCGGAAATGGACGATGACGCACCGGTTCGGTCGGCTGTGCTGCATCGATCTCCCCAAAATGTACCCGAGGGAATGGGGCGGGTCCTTTTGAATCTCGATGTAGTGTGTGATGCCGATAACACCGACGGGCATCATAACCATGACCACAGTAAACAGCGTTCGACGCAACCATCCTCCCAAGTAGGCGCCCGAAGAACGATCAATGTCATTCCCGGCGCAGCAAAAAAGAAAAAGGGTTACTTGTTCAAAAAGTCTGGCAAAAAAAAGAATGGCGGCAAAAAGTGTGGATGCTGCCCGACCCCGTGCAAATAAGGCAATCGAGTTTGTATCAAGCAGTACAATATTGTATAGAATATTCATGTTACAGTAGTACCAATACTAGAATATGGCCTCCTAGTTCCGTTCGCATGCTGGTTACAATTAGTTGTAGCTTCCAGCGTTGTGAATTCCCGCTGACTGCTCACAGCAGCTCGGACTTGAGATACCGGATTTTCTAGTTGATCTCTCTTACAGTGAAATCTTCTAGAAAACAAACTTTTCCATTGTTATTTTGTTTAGTCATGTTGCTTTCCTTTGCAGCCCCAAAAAGTGGCGTAAGAAAGTTCTTTTTAACCTCAACTCTAAAGTAAAATGCTCGACAGAGATTTTTTGTTGAATGAAAAAATGAGATGTAAAAAATGAAGTTCCTATTTGTCACGAGGGACAATGAAGGCATGAAGTAACGTTTGTTATTTTTATGTTGGTATGTTGTGGTTCTGTTGTTGAGCTTCTCCTTCGTTTGATCCAATGAAAGAAGCTCGGAAATCCTTTATCAACTAATGACCACCTATGAAAGCTTCTAACCTCGTCACCCTTACGTATTTCGCATTGTATGGTTTAATTTTTCAGCGCTTTTGATTTGTCACGTCTATATTCCCGATTTGCTTTTTTGTTGGCACTGGAAAAAAGCGAATAGGTCATGATGATCCGTAGATCATGTGTGTTGTTCACTAGAGCTGGGCGGACTGTTGTGCGAGATCCCCGAAAGGCCGCCAAGAAGAAATCGTCGCGCAATAGTGCCTTGCTCACGCAATCTAATGAAACCAAATATAATCAAAACCTTCCAGCAGAAAATCACCACCGGCCATCCTTGCCCTTCCAACCAAGTGATCAGAACCAGCAATCTGTCGGTTCTACCCTAGTATCCTACGCGCTAGCTGGGGTTGGAGTCGCCATGGGCGCGACTCTTGTGGGTGCACTTTTTGGAGGTTTCTAAGATCTCTATCCCACATGGACTCGTGGTGATTAGCAAATATCACTATAACTACTATCTGATCGACTAGTGAAACTGAGTAATCAGAAATCGAGAGAAAATTTGTAATTGCAGTTTCCAACTCAGCGAAACATAAACATTACGCTTCTAAATTTCAAATATTGTTTGAAGGCATGGTACATTCAACGTTTGAACGCTGACCGAATATACACCACAAATAAATGGGATCTATATCCAAATGCCCTACCATACTCCATTTGGAATCATGAGGGTGGTTAAGGAGGGAACTTAATAATTTGTTTATGTAATAAATCTTTTAGTTATGACAAATAATATTGATTCAAGAAACATGTCCAAGAAACATGTGCTCATGAATAAAATAACCATTACTGCAAATGACTTCCGACATAAAAAGACTCCGCCAAGGATATCGATTCGCCGATTTGTCAGGTGCATTCATTAACTTAATGGTTCTTTCAAACATTCTCTCCCCATGAAACAAAATCGCTGCTCGACCCAATGATGTTAAATAGATTGTGAATAGAAGGTGCCTGAAGTATATACTTTGCATACATAAATCAGTCATACCTGTTTGGTTTTTGTGATTATTGAAGTTTTGCATAGATAAAGGAAATCTTAACGGTCGCCGAAACGCGCCAAGGCTCGTCCATGCTCTTCTTTGTTGCTTAAAAACAGCTCAATGTATCTGTTGCCCATCATTTTGCGATGAAGGTCCATGGCACGCTTTGAATCTTCCGCAGACTCAAATTGGACATAAGCTTCACCAGTTGCGCGTCCATCGCTTCTATACGTCAATACGATAGAGTCAGAAACTGTGTTGTAGTCTTCGAAAAATATATAAATGTCATCCTTTGATGCACTGAAGGGCAATCCACGCATTCGGAGAAAACCAGTATGCTCTCCCACCTGAATGCCTCCCCCAGTTCTTTTCACAATAACTCCGGGAGGATTCATGCGTCCGGTATTGCCACGTCCACTCATCGAGCCACTACCTATGGATCCGCTTCCACTGCCGCTTCCACCACGACGGGAACCACCATCGCCTCTACCACTTCCTACAGAGGATTGATTTGGATAGCCAGGAGAAATTATTCCAAATAGTTCTCCTCCTTTCGTATCCTTGTGATGGTGACGTTCTTCCCCCAAATGGATATCGTCACTGGCTCTTGCCATTGGCCCCCCTTGAGTTTCTTGCCATTGTTGCTAAAAAAGGTAAAGTGATTGAATCGTAGAATATGTAATAATTGAAGGGTGAGCATGTTTGATTCATCGTCAAAATACATTACAACGCTGGCAATGTTCAAAGCGAGTAGAAAAGAGAAAATAGAAAGAACTTACTGCAGCAATGGCGGAATAATAGTCTGTGCGCGATCCCGGAGTTATGGCAACAAAACTTCTGCCAATAGTTTGGCGGTCACTTCGAGTAATCAATTGCAATTTCAGAAAAGCGAATTGTGAGTGCATATAAAAAATGATGCGCAAGCACATCGGGATAGAGGTTCATGCATTCTCCCTGACGCTAGACTCTTTTCAAGGAAGTTCCTTTCAGCTTACCGTTGCAAAGCCATTTGATAATCCATTGGATTGGCGAAGATTACAAATGCTTCGCCTTGTCCAATTAAGACAACGTCAATGACGACTAACCCCTGAAAGAGGATCAAGATATCCTCTAAAGATGCATCAAAGGGCAGATTCCGCAGTCGGGCGCAAGGAAAGGGTCTGTTCGTAATTTTTGAAACACAAAGAAAGGAATTGCATGATTAATGGGTTAGTGCTTTACTAAAAGAATAACAACTTGTGCGTAGTTGTTCAATTGTAATACCATACCATCGCCAAAGTTGATGAAGATAGCAATCGCCCTTGATTACGAAAGATATATTCTTATACAAAAAGACTTCAGTTCTTCACTCGCCAGACTTAATTTACGATTACAACACTTACCCTAAAACGGCCTCCAGAGGATCTGTGCTACCTCCTAGGCCGGGTATTCCCGGCGGTAAAGGTACCCCTTCCATAGATTGATGCAGGGGGCCGTGCGGGTACTCGTACCTGCAACAAGGATAATGAAGACCCCAGACAAACAAGAAAAAAGAAGGTTGTTGAGTTAGCCGGGAATTTTGTAGTATTGCTCGTAAGCACTTTTTACCGAGAGCGATTAGGCTCTACGGAGTGTGAAGGGACGAACTATTACGACGCACTACGGCAGCAAGCCACAGCCTCAGGAATCCACCGTACTGCCACGCTCTACGCCGGGCCTGCAAATCGGGCGTTGATTGAATGGATATCGCTAGAAAAGTGATTGACCCGATCGTGGATGTCCGTAAGAATCAGAATGCCAGAAATTGTGGAGGGAGTTCTCATAATTTTGGTAACCCCAAATTGAAAAAATTATATCCCCCCTTTTAATTTGGCGCGCCCTCCCTCCGTGCGGGATGTAGTAACTACAACAAAGCTATGTTGTGGATGTAATGAAGTCTCCGAGAACTGCATTGGAGACAGCACAAGGATTGATTCCAAAAGACGAAGCTCATTATCGAACAAAATCTGCTAGCTTCACTGATGGATGTCGGAGTCCAAGCAGTGTATCATTCATGAAGTGGTAAACTCGATCCACTGCCTGACGACGATCATTGTGATACTAGTTGAAGCAAACATACAACTAAACTTTGTAGACATACCTTTGCTGCGTTGGCAGGTGTTGCATCATTGTAATATGGGCTTCCCATGATGTATCGACGTAACCATAGGCAATAGGAGGTGTCTCGAATAGCAATTGTTGTTGCATTCTGTGATGCCGACGTTCGCGGTTGCCGCCTCGCTGCTGTTGGTGCTGCTGGTGCTCCTCCTGGTTCATCTTGCTTGTTTTTTGTGATTATGACCGTGCAGGCGAGAAATTTTCGAGTCGGACACCAATAATAAAAACTGAATGGTTGAAGGATTTGAAAGTGCCACGCCAAATTCTCAAGGTATAGATTGTTTTTTATTTTGGGGGTTAAATGATCATTCGTGTTTCCCCTGATTTCCATGTTTTGTACGCAGTTTCACACAAAAACCATGATCGTTCGTAATTACCGCACTCATTTCGTTTCTGGCGCGATCGGCGGGCCGCTTTTTGGATTGAACGAGCCGCTTTTTTATATCGCTCCAGGCTCGTGGCTCCTCTTACAGCATTTGAGATCCGCCTTGCTTCAGTCGCAACCGCACGAAGTGAAGACGAAACAGATCTAATAGTAGTTTGTAATGCATCAATACATATATTTGTACCTCACAAATGCTAGTAATATTGGTCCCTTGGTGGCTTGTGACATATTAATGGACCAAAGATAACGGATCATTTCGTACTTAAACAGGAGTAGTAATTCTTTGTCTACCATGGTATATAAGATTGACACTGGAAGTAGACGTGAACGACATAAAGGAGTGAAATCGTTCCAATTAGTTGAGCCAAGAAAATCTTGCTGAAGGGCGTGAGGAAGGTACACTCTTGAGATCATGCCGTTACCTCGCCAACACAAACAAAAACATAAACGAGACCGAGACAGTTGATTGACGTTGATTTCATTATTCAAGTCTCGTTGCTGCTTATTCTCAAAATCGTTTCCACAAGAATCATATGGGTCGGGCTAAAGTAAGGGGAACCATCAGCAAAATTTTAGTCCGCCTAACAATGCTACGATACTAACAGCAACTTAAAGATTTAAAAGCAATCTAGTTCAGCATAAATTTCTTTTCAAACCGAGATTTTTCATTACAATCTTTACATATCCCACAAAAACAATAGCATTGAATTGATTATTACAAATCCACGAATGCATGGCAAGGTTTCAATAAAGACGTGAAACAAGCTACTGTTTATGTCGCTCTACACTATTGTCTTCAAAGTGAATTTATTGCCATCCTTTTCTGCAGCTTCAAAGCCAGATTGAGAACTGACAACTGCAATGGAAGGATCCCTCATGTTTTTCAAACGCTTTCCAAATGCTTCGAAATCCTCTGGTTTGGTATCGATAACATCATCACGGAATCTCTGTCGGGTTTCAGGGCTCTCGTTAACCAGCCATCTTTGAAATGCGGTATATCCCTTCATATCAGGACCAAGCGATCCGTCCATTTCACCAATAGTTCCGATAATTGCTTGGGAGAGCATATCAGGATCATTTTTTATCTGCTCTGCAGCTGCAATGACAGCGTCACCTGCTGCATCGTATACATCTAGAGTCTTTGATAAGTTCGGATCTCGATAACTTAAGTAAGAGAAAAATCCAGAGAAGGGAGAGAACGTGCAAAATCCACCATATGCTCCTCCCATTACTCTAACATGATCCCAAAGATACTAAACACAAAAAAAGGGATATGTGAGGTCAATGAGTACTCTGTGGATCAAATTGAGAGGATGTCTACTTACGCCAGTTCGTAAAAATTTCGAAACAACCTGAGCTGCACCACTTGCTTCTTCGCCTTCGTCATAGAGAAGACCACTCTTACCCACGTAAGAAACTTGGGTAGGTAGAACAAATCCCTCATCCGTAATTGGTACCAAATCGCTCATCAATTTCTTTATTGAAGGAACCCAAGGGTGTTCTTCCTTATAAAAATCAGGTAATTTCTCGCCATCACTTTGGCCCGGCAATTCTTTTAATAGAGATTCAACCGACGGTTGAACCTTCTCAAGAACGGCTTTGTCACCAGTAATATCCAAAACCATACCATCCCGGCAAAATTTTTCGTTTAGAATAGTACTCCTCATGTTTTCCAATCGAGCCAGCAAAGATGGCCAATCATTTTCAGCTTGGTCCAACAATTCCCGAACCGTGTCCAATTGTGCAATACCACCCATAACTTCGTCTATGTATCCTCCAACTCGATATCTTGCCTTCATTCTAGTATTGATCGCGGAGTGGCCACTGTTTAAGAAGAGATGTGAAAAATCATAAGTTTTCATGAGACAAATGCATCGAATATATCTATAGAAACATAAAGTCGTCATTACTGGATAGCAGATACTCACCTTCCTCCGATCCCGGCCTCCATTCCTGCCTTCTTTTCCTTAAGCATTTCAATGACGCGAGACTTCGAGTCGAAATTGGCTTCGGTCAGAACGATTTTCATCAGATCAAACAACTCGTCGATATTATCGCTCGTCGCTTTGCCTCTGACCATAAGTTTTGATTGAAGATGATTGCCATCTAGGATTGCCGTCTGACTAGATCCTTCTGGATGAACAGCGGTTGTGAGTGTACTCACGCTCAAGCCACCTGTGTATGTACCTATACGGCGGGAGAGAGCCACTTGATCGTATTCACCGGCACCAGTTTCCATCATCATTCTGGTCAGTAAAGGTAATAAAGGTATATCATCAACAGAGAGCAATGATAAGTCGACGGCAAGACAAGCATAAGCAATGCCCGAAGTAGACCCTAGTTCGTGTCGTAGCACAGTAATGCCAGAGCCATTTTCGTCTTTTGTTACTTCAATAGGGTATTCAACAACTTCTCGCTTCAGATCACCAAGTTCCAATGCTGGAATGGTTGCGCGATCCTCGGGAGAATCTTCTGCTGATTGGAGTTCCTTCAGCTTGTTTGTTGTCTCGATCACTTTTTCGATTTCTGCGTCCGACATGGATTCTTTGATCTTTTCTAGTTCGTCCTGCTCTTCTTTCAACAATTCGCTTTCGTAAGTTTTCGATGGTTTCATTTCAATTGTAGTTCGATGCAAGTTTTCGATAAATAGCTTTTGGACCATATCTTGGAATATTTTCGATCCAGACTCAGAAATACTTTCCTTCAGTTGTGCTAGGGGTTTCTCAAACTTGAGAGCTTCAGTCGGAGACTCATCATATAACCATTTACTCATTGCTCCAAGCATGAAACTTAATCCTTTGGGGTATGATCCAGTGTTGAATTCTCGTAGCTGGAACTCAATCGTATTCATGGATGATGCAATGGCGTCAGCTTCGAAACCTTCCTTTGCAACCTTTTCGAGAGTATCGATTATGAGCTGCTCTAATGTTGCTACATCGTCAGGCTTGACTCCTTTCATACCAATAGAGAACGTCGCTTGAAGCAATTCGTCAGACAACCCTCCACCCGTTAAGGCATCTCCTAACCCACTTTCCATGAGACTTTTACGAAGTACCGATGACGATGTTCCCATCAGAAGGTGATCCAAAATTCCTAAAGTCAACTCATCCAGAGATGATAAGCGTTCATCATTTAGCAGCCAATTAATATTGATCATGTGAGTTTCAGGTTGGTCCTCTCCAATAGGATATGGATGGACTTCTCTCATCGGCTCGGTATAAATTTTTTTCTGCCATTCGATAACACTTCCAGGTTTGCTCTCGGGTGAGAAATCAAACTCATCGAGGTATGAATCCATGATCTCTAACCGCGCCATCACATCATCGTCACCCGAAAAATAAATACGGGAATTGGTTGGGTGATAAAACTTCTTGTGAAATTCGGCGAATTGTTCGAAAGAAAGATCAGGGATAACTCTTGGATCCCCTCCACTATCGACACCATAAGTAGTGTCAGGGAACATAGACCGCTGAGACTCACGATTTAAAAGAGAGTCAGGTGAAGAATAAACACCCTTCATTTCATTGAATACAACACCTTTGTAGATTAAAGGATCCTCCTTCTTCTCGAGTTCCAAATGCCAACCTTCTTGAGCATGCACCATCGGGTCAGTAATTGCTCGTGGATGAAAGACCGCATCAGCATAAACTATAAATTCAGAAGTTAGATTACGAATGGGATAATCAAATTGTCTGGCGCAGTAAATAAGAATAAAAAATTTGACGTACCTGAAATCAGGTTGTAAAAGTCTTTGTCGTTTTGTGATGCAACAACGTAGCAAGTTCTGTCTGGGTATGTAAAAGCATTTAAAAATGTCTGGAGGCTACCTGCCAATAGTTGAACAAAGGGATCCTTCGTTTTATATTTTCTACTTCCACAGAGTACGGAGTGCTCCAAGATATGGGGCACACCAGTGGAATCCTCAGCTTTGATTTCAGAATTGGGAGATCGATTGGCAAAAAAATATATTCAGATTAGTTATAGTTCATCGGATTAGAAGACAACATGTGCGAATCAAAAGAATATTGCGCAAGACTATTGAAAGTCAACTTACGAGGTGTGCGAAAAGTGATTCCGAAAACCTTGTTATCGTCGTCGGTTGATACACTCAACAGCTCGGCACCCGACTTCTTGTGGCGATACAAAGTGGCAGCAGCTCCATATTCTTCAATGAAATCTTTCTTCAAAACTTCGAATGCGGGATGCTCAACTCCCATTTTCTTATCTAGATCAGAATTTTTCTCCACAACAGCACTACTCATTTGTAACTTCATCGATGATGCCGTCCTCGCGGAGGCTCTGTAAAATGCTGGTCGCACGGCATATTTACTGATGGATTGCGAAGCTACAGCAGTATTGAGCGAAAATGCTGTTACAACAGCGCTTCCTTTCCGTAACATACAAAAGCTAGCTTGCGCAAACATGGCCACAGCCAAGACACTCTTGAACCCAAGAATCGTTCCCTTTCTGATCATGAGGCAAAACCACGCAGTTGAAAATGGGTGATGTGTAAAAATGTGGGAACTGCCGAGAAAGTCAAAATTTCTGTCGATTTTCGGTAACGAATCGGATGGTCAACCTGATCACACAACCAGATGTTCTTCCGACACGTATCAAATAGAGGTGGTGTCGCTTTATTCTACTTCAAATAATTATGCTACACGCGTAGTTACACTGAGACTACTTTAGAGTCAATTTACAACAATATATTTCTTGATCTCTCGGACTCAAAAAATAATACCATGATTCTTGCTGAATTCATTTAGAAGACACCTGTTGTATTTGTAGCTCTTTCAATGTTCATCAATACTAGATACATTAAAGTGTATTAAGTTTAGAGTGTTTAACTTTTTAATTGATACGAGCTAACTCGGGGTTTTTCAAGTTCGAATATCGAAGCTTCCGCCATTTTCATTGGATTCACATATATTACATCTGCTCAATTTTTCTAGGGTTTTCTCTTCTGATTTTCTAGTTTTTATTTTTTTTTCTTGAGGTATCCTTCAAGAGGATCTGTTCCGGTTTGTTCGTCGAATCCATCAACATTTCGTGAAAAAAACAATATTGTTTATTTTTGTTGTCCGATTCGTGGTCTTAGGGCAGCGATCATAAATACTTTGCGCCATATGTGCATGCTCCATTTTTAAAAACCGTCGTGACGCGATACTTGGAGTGAATATACAGTCAATCGTTCTTTCTTTTTCTTTCTACAGGTTGTCGTCGATGAATGGTCGCTACTTTCCTTGTTGGACAGCGAGCTCTTCTCTATATTTCGACATCGATTGAATTGCACAAGAGACGGCAACATTGGATACTTTTCTTGAAATACGACACGACTGCACGACAGGATTTTGTTTCTTTCCGTGTTTCAATTTCTTTGAAGCCTTGCCCTGTGATGCGGCACATTGGATGGCAAATGCGGCCTGCTGCTGAAAGTTCTCGGCTGCTTTTGCCTTCTTCAATAATTTGAGTTTCTTTCTACGTTTCTTATTCGAGGCCCGACTCTTAGAAACTGGAGCGGCTACTACTTTTTTGTTGATGCTACTGGTACCTTTGTCGTCACTCGAATTCTTTTCTGCCTTCTCTGTTCTATCCTTTCCAGGAATGCTTTTTACAAGCACACATGGAGCTGTCGCAGTTCTTTGAATGGAAGATGAATTGCTTTCCGTGTCCACTGCAGGAACGATTATGATGGCCCTACTTTTCGGAATGGAATTCTCAACCATTTTACTTGTGTTTATCTCGTTTGGTTTCATAGGTATTGCTAAGATAGACGGAACCTCGATATCGTCAATATCGTTAGTATTAGTGCTCAAGGTAGATGGAGACCTTGGTGCCACAAAATTTTCTTCGCATTTCGGTTCTTCCTCATCTTTCTTTGCTTCCGACTTTTGTGGAGTGGGAGATGACGAGGTGACTTTTCCTTCCGCACCAATGCTACAATCATCGTCAGAGCATGTTGTCACAAGATCGGGGATCCCGTCTAGATCTGTAATTCGGGTTAATTTTGCTGCTTCGTGGGCCTCGTCTAAGTCCTTCAAAAGACCCAAAGGTACAGTGATGTCTGAATCTTTCAACGGTAGTAGGGCTATTTCGTCGTCGATGTTCTCAGAAAACAAGTAGACATCGCCATTATTTTCCTCTTCGCTGCTTCTAGAAAGAATTGAATAAACATCTTCGCAGCAGTCATATGAGTCAACGTCGTTGTCACC
>Ga0115013_10001865_pt1 | contig 11974 bp, 11 predicted proteins | sample SouAtlMetagenome_2_FD_88686 | JGI IMG/M metagenome (GOLD analysis project Ga0115013, IMG submission 88686) | Marine eukaryotic phytoplankton communities from Atlantic Ocean - South Atlantic ANT15 Metagenome | ecosystem: Environmental > Aquatic > Marine > Oceanic | place: South Atlantic Ocean...
ATTGGTGGTGAAATAACTCGCATTGAGCAGGCTATTGAGCATGCCCAGCAAAGAGCGCAAGACCTTGACAAGGAGCTTCAAGAAACACAGCGTAATCTCCATGAAACTGAGACACTTCTTGCTTCCGATAGCCAAAAAATTAAGGGTTGGGAGGTGGAGCTTAAAGAATTAAAGCCGGCTTTAGAGAAAGCTCAAGCAGCTGAAACCCTGTCTGTTAAAGCTCTTGAAGATGCTGAGCTCGCAATGAGTGCATGGCAACAGTTGTGGGATGAGTTTAATCAAACTTCAGCTTCTCCTCGCCAACAAGCAGAAGTTCAGCAGTCTAGGATTCAGTATCTTGAGCAATTAATGCGGAAGTTATCGGAGAGGCATCAAAGTCTGGAGGCTGAGGCTAGTAGCTTTCAGGCAAATTCTACCGAAGAAGAAATGATAACTGTTCAAGAAATGTTGAATGCCGCAGAACTAGAACGTTCAGCTTTAGAAAATAAACGAGATGACAATGATCAAGATATTAAATCTCTGCGCGTAGAGGCTAAAATTTTTAGAGATGAGCACGATGATATGCTCCTAACGCATCAAACTTTAGTTGGTCGAAGAGCCTCATTGAGAGCCCTACAGCAGGCTTCCATGGGTGATGATACAGAGCGCAAATGGCTTATATCAAAGGGACTAGATAAATTCCCAAGGTTGTCAGAACAAATAAAACCCTCAATAGGCTGGGAAGTGGCGGTAGAGGCAGTTTTGGGTAGCTATCTTCAGGCTATCGCTGTAAAAAATATAAGTGAAACCGTGACGCTGATGGAGCAATTTGCGAAGGGAGAACTCTTATTAATAGAGAGACCAATTCCTAAAAAGATACAAAAGGGTTCAAAGGGTCGTCTCTTAAACGAATTTGTTGAAGGAGAAGCGGCGAAGGCATTGCTAGAAAATATTTATGCTGCTGATAATCTAACCGAAGCTCTATCAATTCAGTCTAAATTATCCGCAAATGAGTCAGTCGTAACTTCTGATGGTATTTGGCTCGGTCCAAATTGGGCAAGAGTGGCACGAGACAAAGATGCTACTGCTGGAGTTCTGCAGCGAAAACAGGAATTGAAAGTAATAGATGAGGAGATCGATACTTTAGAGCTGCGTGTTAAAGACTCAAAGCTTATGATCGACCGCAACGAAAAAAAATTACAGTCCCTCGAATCAGTAGCTCATGAAATTTCAAAAGCTATGGGGTCACAGCAGCGTAATTATGCTGAGCTACGGTCTAAACTTAGTGGGTTTGAAGTTCAAATTGAGCAGTATCGCGCCCGAAAAGAAAGAGCTGAAACTGAACTAGCTGAGGTCGATGAGCAAACTAAAACTGAACAAGAAAATCTGTCCTCCGCAAGAACTGCGTTGCAGAATTCAATTGAAAAGATAGAACTTGATAGCGCTACTCGTGAAGACTTAACCTTGCAGAGAGAGCAGTTGAAATCTGCTCTTGAATCTGCAAGATCCATAGCGCAAGAGGACCGTGAGAATAGTCAGAAGATCACTGTTCGAGAAAATTCATTGACCACTCAATTGTTTTCTGTCCAAGAAAGTATATCTCGTTTGGCAATTCAGCTTGAGCGGCTTGGTGAGAGAAGATCTGAATTGATGACGGCGTTTGAAATAAAAGAAGATCCTACTGACAACCATAAACAAAATTTGGCGGAGTATTTGTCGCAGCGTTTGGGAGCTGAAACAGAACTTTCTGAAGTCAGAAAAGAGTTGGAAAACACGGAGTATCAGCGACTAGAGGAGGAGAAGAAACGCACTAACTTGGAAACTGACCAACAAAAAGTACAGAGTGAACTTGAGAAGCAGAGGCTTTCTGCTCAAGAAATCACTACCTTGAGTAAAACAATTGAAGAGCAGATACAGGAAAAACGAGGAAATCTTGCAAACCTTCTTGAAAGTTTACCAGGTGACTCGGATCTAGTTGATTGGGAAGAACAGCTTCAGCTAGTAGCCAATAGAATTCAAAGACTCGGTCCGATTAATCTTGCCGCTATTGATGAATACAAAATTGAGTCAGAGCGAAAAGATTATTTAGACAAACAAAATGCTGAGTTGGAAAGTGCATTGGAAACTCTTCGATCAGCTATTCAAAAAATAGATAAGGAAACAAGGACGCGTTTTAAAGAAACATTTGAACTTGTTAATACTTATATTCAAGGATTGTTTCCCAAGCTATTTGGTGGAGGTCATGCTTATTTAGAAATGACTGGTGATGATCTATTAGATACCGGCGTAACATTAATGGCACGTCCTCCGGGAAAGAAAAATTCATCCATTCACTTGCTATCTGGTGGAGAAAAGGCTTTGACTGCGATTGCGATGGTTTTTGCAATTTTTAAATTAAATCCAGCACCTTTTTGCATGCTCGATGAGGTTGATGCTCCACTAGATGATGCCAACGTTAGTCGATACGCGACAATGGTGAAAGAGATGTCTGAGCAGGTGCAGTTTATTTTTATTACTCATAACAAGATATCCATGGAAGCTGCTAACCAATTGATGGGTGTGACCATGCATGAGGCTGGCGTCTCTCGATTAGTTTCTGTTGATGTAGATCAAGCTGCGGAGTTGGTTGAGGCATAACCATAGAGATGCTAGGAAGTGGTTTTTCTTTTGCTAAAACTAGAATAAAATCTGTTTGAAAAACGTGAAGGTTAAAGTTAAGTAATGGACTTTTTAGCTCCTACGGACATATTAATAATCATCGCCTCTTTAGCGCTTTTAGCGGTAATACTTGATATTGCTCGACGATTAAAGAAAAGTCGTTACGAAAATCTCCAAATGTCATCGAGGCATTTAAAAAAGACGGCGAGTGATTTAGATAATTTTGAGGAGGATGATTTCGATCAAAGCCAATTTCCGTCAGGAGGGTCGAAAATTATTGGGTCTAGGGACGTTGAGGAACCGGTTAATTTAGAAACGTCGCATGCCCAGTACACCGCTGAAAATAATTTTGGCTTTAATAAGCCAGAGCAACAGGGTTTTGATTTGGACAATACAGTTTTCAAATCTCAAAATCATCAAGAAGCAGAGGGATTGATGTCTCAATCCTCGTTGACCAAAGCATCGAGAATTAAGATGCCAGAATCGCAAGAGGTTCTAGTTATCCACTTAGTAGCTAATAAAGGAGAAATGGTAAATGGGGCAGATTTGTTGGCAACCGCTGTTGACTCCGGTCTTCGTTACGGTGAGATGAAAATTTTCCATCGGCATTTGAATAGTGATGGTTCTGGACCTATTTTATTTAGTATGGCTAATTTGGTAAATCCTGGCACCTTTGATTTGAATACGATGAACAGCATAGATACCCCGGGAGTTACATTTTTCATGGCATTGAACGATGTAGAAGACACAGTATCAGGATTTGACAACATGTTAAATACTGTAGATAGGATGACTCAATCTCTCCCACTAAATATTATGGATGAGACTAGGAGTTCAATGACTCGCCAAACAATCGACCATTACAGGCAACGTGCAAAGAAAGTGTTTTCACAAAGGTTGGCAAAAAATTGATATTGATTCTTTAGAAAAATGACCTCGATCCCCCAAAAAGTCATTATGGAGTACTCCAGGCTTATAGAGGTTGTTAATGGATATAACTATCAATACTATGTTTTAGACAACCCATCTGTTTCTGACAGTGAGTATGATAGGTTAATTAAAAAAATTATTTCAATTGAAACAGACTATCCGGACTGTATAACTCAAGAATCTCCTAGCCAGCGAGTCGGTGGAGAACCCCTTTCTTCCTTTGCTCAAATTAAACACGTCGTTCCAATGCTGTCTCTTGATAATGCCTTTAGTGATAAAGATTTAATGGATTTCGATCGTAGAGTAAAAGAAAGGCTAAATTTATTGACGGATATCGAATTTGTTTGTGAGCCAAAGCTCGATGGTGCCGCTGTTAGTCTGCTGTATCGAAAAGGACATTTAGCTTATGCTGCCACAAGGGGCGATGGATCTATCGGTGAGGACATTACAGCTAATGTTCGCACTATCAGAAGTATTCCTATCAAGTTACGAGGCACTAACATTCCGGACATTTTAGAGGTTAGGGGTGAAATTTTCATGCCCCGGTCTGGATTTGAGATTTTTAACAAAAAGGCATTGGCAAATGGAGAGAAAACATTCGTTAATCCTCGTAATGCTGCCGCTGGGAGTTTACGCCAGTTGGATCCAAAAATAACAGCTAATCGACCTCTTGATATATGCGCATATAGTGTAGGGCAACTGGAGGCTCGAGAAATACCGGCTTCACATAAATCCATGCTCGAATCATTAAGCATCTGGGGATTTAAAATAAATCCCTTTGTGGAGACTGTCACGGGTGTAAATGGTTGTGTTGATTATTACGAAAAAATGTCAAGTAAAAGGGATGACTTACCGTATGACATTGATGGAATCGTCTACAAAGTGAATGATTTGACTTTGCAGAAACGTCTGGGGTTTGTTGCAAAGGCTCCCAGATGGGCTATTGCAAGAAAATTTCCGGCTCAGGAGGAAATGACTCGTTTAATTGGTGTCGAATTCCAAGTAGGACGCACAGGAGCGATTACCCCAGTAGCAAGGCTTGAACCTGTATTTGTTGGGGGTGTGACTGTGAGTAATGCCTCTCTGCATAATGGAGATGAAATAAAGCGTCTAGAAGTGCGAATAGGAGACATCGTGATTATTCGCAGGGCAGGGGATGTTATTCCAAAGATTGTGAAAGTGGTTCTTGAAAGACGTCCGCGTATAACTCAGGAGATAGTATTTCCTGAACGTTGTCCTGTATGTAAGTCCGCTGTTCAAAAGTTTGATGAGGAGGCAGTGGCTCGTTGTTCGGGAGGCCTTTTCTGCGCTGCCCAGATAAAAGAAGCGATTAAGCATTTTGCATCCCGAAAAGCAATGGACATCGATGGATTGGGTGACAAGTTGGTTGACCTTATGGTGGAGAAGTCAATAATTTTTTCTATAGCAGATCTTTATGAACTCAATCTTGAAAAACTTGTTATTTTGGAGCGTGTGGGAGAAAAATCTGCAAGGAATCTAATTAATGCTATAGAGAGGAGTAAGACTACAACTCTAGAAAAGTTTTTATATGCTCTCGGAATTCGTGAGGTGGGAGAGGCGACTGCAAGTACACTCGCAACAAATTTTGGGTCAATAGAAAAAATTTCCAAGGCCTCTTTAGATGATCTTTTAGAGATTGATGATATCGGGCCGAAAGTGGCAGGGCATATTATTAATTTTTTTAAAAATCCAGACAACTCCTCCATTATTGCTGCTCTACGTGAGGCCGGAGTGTTTTGGCAAGACTTAGATTTGGAGAATTATAAAGAAGCGCCTTTGGTTGGTCAGATTTGGGTTTTAACTGGAGGGCTTGTAAGTATGAGTCGCGCTGAGGCGAAAGACATACTGCAGTCATTGGGTGCAAAAGTAAGTTCGAGTGTTTCCGTTAAAACATCTCAAGTTGTTGCGGGGCCTGGTGCAGGTTCAAAACTCAAAAAGGCTAAAAGTTACAACATAGGTGTCATGAATGAGGATCAGTTTATTGCGTTTCTGGAAGACTATCGATAATTTTTTCAGAAAATATATTGAATTAAATTGGATTGTGAGATGGATGAATTAAAACAGTCTAGAACTGCATCGAAGTCTTGGTCGCTTGCAAGAAAACGCTCAGCCTGGCTAGTATCCATGTGTGCATGCGCCGCTTTTTTGTACATAGCTGTAAGGGTTTATGAGATTCATATCGAAATGCTCCTTAAAAATTTTTTTATGGTTCTTTTAGGCTCCCTCGTTGTAATTAGTTTTGGTTTCTTCGTCGGCTGGTTGATGGCCTTTTTTAGGAGACCCAAATAGTATTGATTCAGTGTTTGATTTGTCGTGACTTGAGAAAATCCCGTTTTAATGGGCTTTAAATGCTAATAGAGCAGCAGTTACGGCAACGTTCAAAGATTCAATACCGTTTTCCATTGGAATACCTATTCGATAATCACAGATAGCTTCTATTTCCTGACTAACTCCATCACTTTCACTCCCAAGGATATAGACGACGGACGGAGGTAAAGATATTGAGTTAATTGGTATGGCATTGTGAGATGAAAGCATGCATATGGCGAAGCCATGACTTTTGAGATATTGCAGGGAGTCGACCAGGTTTTTGCACCTTACAATCGTACTTTTAAAAATGGTACCAGCACTCGCTTTAATGACAAGAGGGGACAGATCAGGGGTTCCTCTGTCTGGAATTAATAAGCCATGGCAGGGACTGGCTGTAACACTTCTAATAATCATACCGAGATTTTGTGGATTTTTTACGCCATCAAGAGCGATTAGAACTTTGCTTTGACTGGCGACGATAGTGTCTTTTTGTTCGTCAAAATACTTATGTCCAGGGCAATATATGTCGCAAGCGACTCCTTGATCTTGCTTACTATTTTTAGAGATTCTAGAGAGTTCTGAGCGACTATGTCGAAAAATCTTTATTCCTCGTTGCTCAGCTAAATGCTGAATCTGTTGGATATTACCTCGATTTTGGTTAGTAACTGCCAAATGGAGCCGAAATATCTTTATTTCAGGATTTTCAAGGATTTCAAGGACTGGTTTTCTGCCATATGCAGTAATTAGTTGATCAAAAAAAGCCTTCCTCTTAAGATATTCAGGCCTATCTTGCCGGTCTGAAGCTGAAATTTTAGTCTTCATTTTGAAGTTTATGATTACTTAAATTCAATGATTTTTCCAGAAGTGAAGATATCTTCTTTAAATTTTCAGCTGGAGATCCTTTTCTTTCAGCGATATCTAATGTCACTTTTCCTAAGCTGATATAGACGTCTCGCCAGATCTGAGATTGATTTTCTAAGGCCAATAAATGAGAGGAGACAGTGTCAATATCTCCTCTGGAAATGGGACCAGTCAACGCTGTTTTAGCATCAGTAGAGAGATAATTATTTAATGTTTGTTTAATTAATGGCCGCAAGATATTCCTGTCTTTACTCTGCTCTATGCCAGCCGCTTGGAGCAGTGAATGACTGAGTTCTAATAAACTGACTAGATAATTACAGGCCATCACAGTACCCGCATGATAAAGGGACTTAGTGTCCCGATCTACCTTGTGGAGTGTGGCACCGATCAATTTAAAGGGTACAGTCAAAATTTCCATCGCTTCAATATCTCCTTCAATAGCACAATGAAAATTAATAGGGTTTTTAACAGATAAGTTAGCTTCCGCAAAGCTGTGGATAGGATGAACTGAAGCTACTCTGATTTTTATGTTTGCTGGTGCATCCCAAATAGCAGATGACAGACTGCCACAACAGTGAAAAATAACATTTCCTGATGCTAAAACTCCACTGCGCATCAATTTGTTGCCAACTAGTTGGATTTGGTCATCTGGGCATGTAATCATCCACAGATCAGAGGGTTTAAATTCAGTGAAGTCCTGCTCATCAATACCAATGGCTTCCCCGCTGCCTATCAGATCTACCGCAGCTTTAGCTGATTTTAATGTTGGGTTGATCACCTGATTTAAACTTAGATGACTCGAGAGTAACCTACAAAGCGAGGAGCCTGTTTTGCCGGCCCCGATACAGCTAAAAGTTTTTACCTGGGATGCGCCATCATTGTTTTGGGATTTCTCCAACGTCAATTCAGACATATCAGACATCAACCTTCATTAAGGAGTTTTTTGTAAGCTTTTACCGCGGAAGCCATTCCCATTGAAATTGAGTCTACGATAAAAGCATGACCGATAGATACCTCTAATAAATTTTCTATTGAGGCAAATAGATGTAAATTCTTGAGGTTTAAATCATGTCCTGCGTTTACTCCAATTCCAAGTGACTTGCATAGCGAAGCCGCTAGTTGATGGCGCGAGAATATCGGCTCTAACGACTCACTTCCCCATGCGGCAGCATAAGGACCTGTATAAAGTTCAATTCGATCTATTCCGAGCTCAGCTGCGAGTTTTATTTGTTCGATATCAGGATCCATAAATAGACTGACTCTTATATTTAGATTTTTCAGTCGAGAGATAATCGGAGCTAGATCATTTGCATACAGCTTAATATCGAAACCATGATCTGACGTAAGTTGGTCATTTGAATCTGGGACTAGAGTGCATTGATCTGGTGTGGTCTCTTCTACTAACTCCATAAATCCTGGGTACCCTAGTTCAGCTTTTGCGAATGGATTTCCTTCAACATTCAACTCTATATTTCTTTTAGGTCTTATTAATTTTGCTAGTTGTCTCACATCGTCTGGTCTAATGTGGCGTTGATCTGGTCTAGGATGGACAGTTATCCCATCAGCGCCGTTCTCAATGCATATTTTCGCATGCTCCAAGATGTCCGGATAGTTACCCTCTCTAGAGTTACGAATGAGACTGATTTTATTAAGATTAATGCTTAGATCCGTCATATTGCTATCGTTCTATTTAAGTGGAATGGGACGTTCAAACAATGATTTTAAAGGTTTTGAATCATTTGCTGGATCAGCTAATGGGGTCCACGATCCCATGCGGATAAGGGAGGCTCGAGCAATTCTAATAGGTTCCACTGGCACATTTTGATATTTTCCTAAGCTTCTTGTTGGTACTTGTGCGATCTTATCGACTATCTCCATCCCACTGACAATTTTTCCGAAAACTGCATAACCAATTTTGCTGCCTTTGGAGTCCAGAAAATCATTGTCTTTGTGGTTTATAAAGATTTGAGCTTTTGCAGAGTTAGGATCACTAGTCCGAGCCATCGCTACAGTTCCGCGCTTATTCTTAAGACCATTTGCTGATTCATTAAAAATAGCTGACGTGTTAGATTCTCTAGGTGTGAAATCAAAAGTAAAACCTCCAGTCTGAATCATAAAGTTCTTTATGACACGATGAAATATCAGGCCATCATAGTGATAATCATTGACAAGCTTAATAAAATTATCGACCGTGATTGGAGCTTGGTTAGGCAGTAATTCTATTTCAATATTCCCTTTTTCAGTCTCCAGTCTCACAAGTGGGTTGATAGCAAAAGCATTTTCAGCCCATGTGAATTGAAAAAGCAAAGGGAAAAACCATAATATTAATCGATACATATTGTTGCCTATTTAGTGGGATTCAGCGTTTTAGTGGTTACCTCTATCTCTAGCCCCATTCGGAGAATTTCTTACGCCCCCTAAGTTTCGGAATAAGTATCGCTAGCAAGGCACCCATGAAAACAGTAAGGCCTCCATACAAAAATGATTGATTTCTTCGATCATTTTCTAAAATTTCAATATCAGCTATCAGAACATCATTATTGCTTTGAAGAACATGATTCTGTTTAACAAGAGCCTCATTTTGATTATTTAGGGCAACGGGAGATGAAGATATTCCCTCTACTTCCGACAGACGCTTACTCATTTCATTCTTATTATATTCAGCCTTATCGACTGCGTCTAAGAGGCTATCAACTTGTTGTTGAAGCAGATCTATTTCTTGCAGTAACTCTTTATTTTCAGCAGTTAAAAGAGCGTTAGTTTCTTCGCTATTCAAAAGTAAATCTTTAGATGCTGGTGAGGGAACTATAAATTGTTCGGGCATCCAACCTTTATACCCTTTTGCTGTCGACACAAGTCCCCAACCGTCTCGATTATCGAAAAGTTCAATTTTTACTCCTGATTTAATGCCTCTGTGTACTATTTTACACCTGGCGCACGGTGTTTCTCTCAGAGGCACGAAGAACTCATCAGAGACATAATTCACTCGTGGTTGTATATCATAAGTTTCTACTTCAGCTGTGGCAGATTGCTGAACTATTTCCGGCACATCAGGGGTGTCAATACTGGTCGCGGTATCAGGAACTAGATCTTTATCAATGACTTCCTGACTAATTGAATTAGTTGACAGCATGATTAAGGAAAAAATTTGTATAACAATAAATTTCATAAATTTATAACACCAGTTGTATAAGACAGATAGTACTCTATTTTGCCCCCAAAAATTTAATAGTTGCATTTAGAATTGTATTTTTTTACGGCAGGATCTTTTTAAAGGGTTTAACTGTGACCGTGCTGTATACACCAGCTTCGATATAGGGGTCTGACTCTGCCCAAATTTTAGCGGCGAGCAGGTTTTCAAATTCGGCGATTATTAAACTACCAGTAAACCCCGCTGATCCCGGATCTTCACTGTCAATACTGGGATGAGGTCCAGCAATCAGCAACCTACCCTCATTTTTAAGCTCTAACAGTCGAGCAAGATGTGCCGGCCGGATTGCCATCCGTTTTTCCAAGCTATGCTCAATATCCTCTCCAAAAATTGAATACCACATAAAGTTTGTTCTCTTATTTTAGATTAATGATTTCTTCTAATGACAGACCTGTCAAACGCTTTATACCTTTTGAAACATAAACTAAATTAGCGATGTTAACCAGCATTGCAGGAAGAGCATTGACTGGGAAGCTTAGTGCAAGCATTTGACCTAATTGCTGATTAAAAAATTCCGTACCTGGGTCTGCTGTAAGAACGAAAATTGCTAGGAAGAAATTTAGGGTTGAGGCTAGAAAAAAGGAACCTGAAAGCAGCCAAGTAGCATTGGTTATCAAGATATCAAAGCCTTCATGACAGTTATTGTCTTCAAGAGATTGGGTAAAAGCCTCGATATTAATGACTGCTGGATTTTTAAACACCGAATGGATTAAAGGAGTTGGTGTTCGGAGTGATAATAAAATTGCAATGCCAAGAATCCCCGGAATTGCGGCTTCTTTGATCGCGATATAGATTGCATCAACTTCTAAAAGACTGAGGCCACCAGTCAGGGGTACGCTTACAACACCCAGAACAGAGAATAAGTTTATTTTATTAGTGGCGAAAAATTCTTTGACACCAAAAGTCAAAGGAAAAAGAAATGCAACAACAATACTTATTTTGACACCTAAGTACGCTTCTCCACTTAATTTGTTCAGAATTATCATCGGTATCAGCAGGCAGAACAAAAGGCTCCACAAAACACTTGATGGTTTTTGAGACAGATGTGCTGGCTTGTCATTAGAAGTTGTAAGTTTGGATGCCTTCATGTCGCTTATAGAGCAAGAAAAATAAGCATTGTATCGATTTATGTTGTGTTGTCGACTGTGAGACTAATTGCATGACATTGTTTTTGATCGACAAACGCGGCAGCTGATATAAACTGATCATTGTTTTATAAGTTTTGGGAGATCTTAATCTTGGTAAGTCAATATTTGTCTATTCACTCTGAAAACCCTCAAGAAAGATTAATCGCCAAAGTGGTTGATTCGCTGCGCCGCGGAGGGGTGATAATTTACCCTACTGACTCTGTTTATGCGATTGGTTGCCGCATAGGAGATAAGAGTGCTCTCGAGCGGATTCGCTTCATTCGGCAGTTGGATAAAAATCATAATTTCACGTTAGTTTGCAGAGACCTATCTGAGCTTGGTAGTTATGCTCGGGTTGAAAATAGTGCCTTTCGACTTCTCAAGTCAAAAACTCCAGGGCCGTTCACTTTTATCTTAAATGCTACATCAGAGGTTCCAAAAAGACTCCAGCACCCTAAAAGAAAGACAATTGGCATTAGGGTTCCCAATAGCGCCATTGTGAAAGCGTTGTTAGAAGAATTGGGGGAGCCTATCATGAGCGTTACATTGACTATGCCTGATGATCAATATCCGTTAACTGATCCCTACGAAATTAAAAAGCTAATGAACTACCATGTCGATGTGATTATTGATGGCGGATACTGTGGATTAGAACCAACTACAGTAATAGATTTAACGGATCATACTCCTCAATTGCTGCGTCAGGGTGCGGGTGATTTTTCAGATTTTGAATAATCCACATGGCAGTAACAGGTATACTAGTTATAATAAGTATCCAGAATTTATGGGGAACGAAGTGGCTAACGAAGTGCTCTCTAAAAAGACCAATCAGCTTACATCCGAAGAAAGTAATGCGGGGCTATCGATGTCTCGACAG
>Ga0115013_10001867_pt1 | contig 11970 bp, 9 predicted proteins | sample SouAtlMetagenome_2_FD_88686 | JGI IMG/M metagenome (GOLD analysis project Ga0115013, IMG submission 88686) | Marine eukaryotic phytoplankton communities from Atlantic Ocean - South Atlantic ANT15 Metagenome | ecosystem: Environmental > Aquatic > Marine > Oceanic | place: South Atlantic Ocean...
AAAGTAATTACCGCCAATTACTGTTACTGCATTTGAATTTGCTGGATCTCCAATGAATAACCTTTGACCGAGATTGCTCTGTGTACCTGTTCCCCCTGAGAAAGCTAACTCACCTGCGTTTAAAGAACTTGGTGCGGTAGCCCCTGTAGTTCTTTTAATTTTGATTATATTTACTGCCATGTTGTTATCCTAGAATGAGCCACCGTCTAAGGTAAAGCTCGTGGGAGAAGATCCCCCTGCTGAGGCAATTGTATGCCATTCAAATCCACCTGATACTTGTCTATATACAAATAATTCATCTGATGAAGTATTGTACCATAGATCTCCTTCGGCTAAATTATCCCCAGATGGAGTGGATGCTTGCCTAAAAAACTGGTCTGCTAAGTCGCCTAATGCGTCTTGTAAGTTACCTCCAGGAAGTGAACCTGTCTGAGTATAACTAACTGATGTTGCTTGAGAAACAGGTAATGCTAAATCTGTACTTGTTGTAACTTGTATTGGATTATCACTTTGATTTAGAGTAACAGTATTATTTGTTTCATTTACTGTTACATAAGTTGGAGTCTCTGTGACTGTTACTGTGATTGCCATTATCTTGTTACTTCAGGCGTAACTGTTATGTTTCCTTCAAGAATTCTAGTTACTGCTCCTGCTCCTGAAGTAATCTCCACATCATATACATATATTGCTTCCTCAATAGCTGAAGTCTGAGAATTAGTTAATGAAAGAGTTAGTTGCCCAGAACTGGCATTAGTTACTGATCCTGAAAAGGTAGCGACAATACTCGATGAATCGTGTGTCGATCGCATCTGAGAGGCGACAGAATACCCAGTCAAATTCATTGCTGAGCCGTTTTCCTGCAAAGTCAAGACTCTACTAAAAGTTGTCCCCTGCTCTATTGTAAAATTATATGTTCCTGCTGACATTTTTCTATTACCTCCAATCTGTTAATTATACCAAAAATTTACCAGCGATGTCAAGAACTGTTTTTGGAATGTCTGGTCGTTAAGTAGCTACTTCCTCATACGTTACGATAGCATCTATTGAAGAATCGATAGAACTCGAAGCTGCAATGTAGTCGTTTACATTTAAAACTAAAGTATTTGTATTACTAACATTTATATGCAGTCCGCCTGCTGCTAATACTCCATTCTTTGCTAAATAAATGCTTGTGTTTGCTGAAGCATTATAGTACCTTAAATCAAAAGTTATTTCGCTATCAGAAGTATTTGTTATACTAAATCGTGATATGGTACTTCTTATATTTGCGGGGCAATTGTATAGTACTTGTTCTGTTTTTCCTGTGTTTTGTATTATTTTTGTTATCATGCTGTGTCTACTCCTTCTACGTCAAATATTAAAAATGCGTATTTTATTTCTAGTGGATCTACGTCTTCTTCATCTTCTAAGACTCCGTCCAATGTTGCAAATGCTCTTTCTCCTGCAAAGTTATTATAAATTTTTAGAGCTGTGGTTGATACTTCAAACCACACTCCGCCTACTGACTCTCTTTCAAATACTTGAGTATTTGTGCCAAACTCTGTATCTGTATCTTCTTCTTCCCAATAAAAATGCATAGCAGGATACATTTTTGTAGCAACTCCACTACTTACATCTGTTGAAAAACACCATTGTACAATTACAAAAGGTACATATCCTAAACCTTGTCCACTGCCTGCTTCATCAGGAAATGATATAGTTGCAAAAGTATCAGATGTTAGAGCTTCGGTTCTAGTTGAAGGAAGTCCGAGAGTTCCTTGACCATGAAATTTAAGAGGTAAACTACCAATACCTACTCTACTATCAAAAAGTAAATCGTCTCCGTTTGCAAGAGTTCCTGAATCATTCAGAACATCTGTACTTGACTTAGATACAAATAATCCATAATCTGATCCTGCTTTTCCTAGTACTAATCTTCTTGCCATTATGCGTATCCTCTCAAAACTATATATCTTACTGTGGTAGTATCAGGAGTGTCTCCTCCTGTATAAGACTGCCCAGGATCTCTAAGTGTATATCCTAAATTTGAAGTTATATCGGGATAAGTATTTGGAACATGTAATGTAAAAGCAAAGTCTGATACAGCCAGTTCAACATAGTTTCCATCTGCATAAATAATAACAACAGCATTTGGAATTGCAATCCCTGTTGAAGTAAATGGAATTGCACTATTAGTTACTCCTCTTGATACATTTACAGTTCCTTTTTTGATAACTTGTGTGTACCCTTTTTCTCTACTATCAAAGATCATAAGATCATTATTGCATAAATTACCTGAGTCATCTACAACATCAACGCCAATTTTAGATATAAAAAGTCCGTAGTCTGAGCCACCCTTTCCTAATAATACTCGTCTACTCACCTGATGCCTCCTTATCTCTAGCTTCTCTTGCATCTACTTCTACTTTTAATTCGTCTAATTTTGTCTGTGTTGCGTTCATATTTATTGTGCCATCACTATTCATAATCGCAGCTATTTCCCAATATAAAGTTCCATCGGTATCTTGTGCCATTTGTACTGTTCCGTCTAGTCGTATAATCATGAGAATACCAAATATAAATTTCCACTTGCTGACGTATAGTCTGCTCCTAAATTCCAAGAAGTATACCCAAAGAATCCTGCTGAAGTATAAGTTGTGCTTGTTCTACTAATTGTTGCTTGTAATGTTCCTGAGGCACTCGTGCCTGAGTATATTTTTAAAGTTGTCCAACCTGAGTTTGCGTGTGTACCTTTCACTACAAATATGGTATTAGTTTGTCCTTCAATATCATAAAATCCCCAAACAGGAGTTCCTGTATATAAATCACAAGTTGAATCTGTTGTAGTTCCAAATGAAATAAAAGATAAGCCTGCACCTTGGTATCCTTGATAAGTAAGTGATCCAAAAGTAGTACCGCCCTGAGCTATACCAACTTCCCATAAATTTGAAGCTGCAGCAGCTTGAGGTACATTAAAAGTATCTGAATCAGTTCCACCCTGACTTGATGTTGCGGATACTGTTACTACTGCGGTTCGTGCACTTCCTGAATTTGATCCAATATTCACAGAAACTGTACCTGATAATCCATTTATACTATTACTTGTAATCATTGATCCAGGGTTTGTAGTAGTAGTAGAAGATATACTAACACTTCCATACGTGCTACTTTGAGTAACAAAAGTACCTAAATTCGTGCCTGAACCTACAACATTTGCGGAGCCTCCACTTGCTGATACTTGTGCAACATCTGCATAAGTACCTACACTGATTTGTGGTGGTACAAATTCATTGATTTGAATAGTACTTGAATTTCCAGCTTCTGCTGTTCTTCTTGCATAGTATGTTACTGTTGTATTTCTAGTCTGACTAAAAGTTGTTCCTGTTTGCCAATTACTATTATCATTTGAAAACTGTAAAGTCCCTGTACCCCCACTAGCAGAACAGGTCACAGTTTGTGATGCATCATTTGTATTTGTTGATTGAACCGCTGTGATACTTGTAGGTGCAGAAGCTGTTGTTGCTGTTCTTGTTGAAACTGACTGGTTAATTACATTTCCATCAATTGTTACACTTGGTGTTGTTGTTGCTCCAAAGGAACTACTTGCAGTGGATCGAATTTGTACTGTTTGGTTGTTTGATACTGTTCCTGAAGATACAAAACTTCCTCCATTAATACTTACACTACATCCACTCGTAGTAACACTTACTCCTGAAGATATGCCTCCTACAGTAATTGCATTTGAAGTTACTGTTGCACTGGGTTCTTGCTCAGTTGCATTTGTAAAGTCACTTGGATTAAATGTTATACTGTCAGATGTTGTAACAGTAAATGTTCTTGTTATAGTTCCTACAGTAATATTACATTGTGTGGTGTTTCCTCCACTACCTGTAGCATTTAGTGAAAAAGTAATAGTTGTTCCATTTTGTCCACTACTTGCACTTGGTGATCCATTTCCTGAAGCAGAAACAGATGCAGTATCTCCAGTACCTAATCCTGCAATTGTGTATGTTGCTGTACCTGCTGAGCCACTTGCTGCAGTTGCTACTAAGTTACCAAATCCTGAAGGTTCAAGATCTACAGCTGCTGATACATGTATATGATTTGATCCAGCAGTTGTTGATACTAAATTACCTTGTTTTGCAAAATAGTATCTTGTCGTGCCTCGAGGATGACTAAAACTATTTGAGCTTTGAAAACTTAATCCTGAAGCTGAATTAGTACTTCCTTGTGCATAAGTAATTGTTCCTGAATTACCAGAGCCAGAAGAAGCACTTACAGCAACAGTATCATTTGTATTATTTCTTGCAGTTCTAGAAGTTCCAGAGATTGTAGGAGCAGAGGCAGTACCTCCACCGCCTGAAGAACCCCCTTCTCCTGAATTTGTTCCTGTTAGTACAGAGTTACCAAAAAGAGTTGCATCATTTGTCATTTTTCCAAATTGACAAGGTATCCCTAATATTTGTATTTTTACAGCGTTGTCAGTTGATGCGCGAGAGCGAGCTGCAAAGTATGGATAAGTTCCATCATTTTCTCCAGGTCTTGGATCTGTTAAACCATTGAGATTTACATAGTAAGGTATAACTTTATTTTTTGTTGTTCCACTTGTATTTAGCGAAAATTGAAACATTCCACCCCCACCTGCTGTCGAAGCACAGTTTACTACCTTTACATAAAGAGATCCAAATGATGAACCTCCTGATCCAAATGCTTGATCAAATTTTGATTGTGGATAAAATGCTCCCTTTTCTGAAATAATAAAAGCAGGTATATATGCTGTACCGTTTGCGTCTGAGGTGGTAGGTAGATCAACGCCTGAAGTTGTCATAGCGGCATACTCTGAGTTTGACCGAATTACTCCTGCACGATACATTTCAGAGTTAAATAAGTAATCTCTGTCATTAATTGTATCGTCAATTACATCGACACCAGGTTTGGAAACTTTTAGAACGAAGTTACTCCCCTCTTTTCCTAGTAATACTCGCCTAGACATTATGAACTATCCGAAATAATTATTTGTTGAGTATGAGCATTGATATCAATGCCTCCACCATCTAATGTATTTGCTGAAGAAGTAGTTCCAAATATTAGTTTATTTTGTCCTGATTGAGAAGCTAGTTGTATTCGTCCTCCTTGTATTGCTGTTGTTCCAAATACTGCTGCTCCTTGTCCATCTAAGAATGTACTATCAATGCTTAATTTACTTCTATCGATTGTTACTGTTGTTCCATTAACTGCAAATTCTGTGCCGTTAGGTGCAGCAAAAGTATCAACAATAGTGGGCTTTCCTGAAAGATTACCATAAGTACCGTCAAATGTTGATATGTCAGAACCGCCCATTTTAATAACTAAGCTACTTCCATCAAATTTTATATGATTGTTTGTATCCCCTAGATTTAATTTATAAGCACTGCTATCGTACCCTAAAAAGAATCCTGGGTCATTATCGGAATATGCGGTTTTATTTGCAGAATATATTTTACCGCTAGTTCCTACGATTAGATTACTGCCAACATTTAAATTATTTGTTAGTGTTGTATCTGCTGTTAGCTTGCCTGCGGATAAAGTACCGTCTACAATTACTGATCCAGCAAAACTTTCAACTACTAATGAACTAAAATCTGAGGTTGTTAAGGAAGATGCAGATGTTACTCTATTTCCTGTGTATACTCTTGTTCCTGCTTTATTTAATGAAGTATCTGTAACAGTAATTCTATCATTTGATACTATGTCGTTATCCTCTGAAGCGGCAATAATAGCTGTACCAACAGCGATCGCATCTGCATTTGAAAAGTTACTATCGGCGAAGTTAGCGGCATTTGAAGCACTGATTGCTGAAGTAGTACTCTCTTCAAAAGTAAAGATACTACCCCCTCTTTGACCTCCACCGACTGTTTTTGTTAAAGATATTATTTGTGTAGAAAGTAATGTACCGTCTGAATTATCAAAGATTGGTACTGTTATACTTCCTTCTACATTACCTGAACCTGTGCCTGAAAGTATATTTGAACTTCCTGCTATTGTGATTACTCCAGTAGAGCTTACACTTGAACTTACATTTGAATCTGTAACTGTTCCATACCTGAAAGTATTACTTCCATAGGGAGAAGAGCCATCATAAGTGAAGGCTGTTGTTCCTTCTCTTACATTAAATTCACATGAAAAACTTGTTGCACTTGCTGCACCTGCTGCATCTCCTGCAAAGTTATGAGTACCATTTGTAGGTATAATTGACAGACCATTTGCTCCAACAACTCCATCTGTTACTACAGCAAAGTGTTGGAATCTTGTTAGTACAATACTTGTTCCAACTCCATTTTTGACAGTAATTGTATAAGTTATAACAGGAGTATCGGTAGTTGGATTGCTATGATTTCCAAAACGAACGATTGTAGCGTTTCCATCTGCATCATTTACTACACTAGAGCTTCCTGCTGTTATATTCGATACTGCTGCTGATACTCTAAATGTGTTATTTGCTTGTGATCCGTCTTGATCTGCAAGAAGTATATTTTCTCCAAGTAATACTTGTATATCTGTTCCTGAGCCTGTAAGATTTATACTTCCTGCAGAAGTTTGTTGTAGAGTCATACTTGGGTTTGTAAGTGTAACTGTTATAGCTGCGGCTTGCAAAGCTGTACCAGCTACTCCTCCTGTTGCACTATTTGGAAAATATGAAGAAAATATATTTCCTTTTGATTTTGATTTTCTTTTTCTTATAGTTCTTTTATGTCTTATCCAGTAGTATTTAGCTGCTTCTGCTCCTAATGCATGAGAGAACGTAGTTTCATCGTCTGCTTCTCCAACTTTTCCAAAACTAGAATCTGATCTATTATTAACATCTGCTGCCCATATTTCTGTTGAATCAGTTGCTTCTACAAAAGTAGTTGCTCGTGTCCAGTTAAGAATTGTTGTTCCAAGTTTATCTGTAGTTCCTGTTAACGCTGTGGGTGCTCCTGGTGATCCTGTTAGTGCTGTTCCAGGTATTTCAGTATTAGTAACTCCTGTTTTTCTCGCATTAGAAATAACATACATGTCATCATTATACTCTACTGCTGATATTTTTACTAAACAATCTGGTTGTATATCTAAGTCTACAATTCGGAATAATTTATCATTCCAGCCAAACCTATCATAATCACATTTTAAAATTTGTCCTGCTTTCATTAGTATACCTTTTGGCATAGTTGTAAAGCTTATCTGTAGTGGAAATCTTGATTCTCTTAAGAATTTTTCTGCGTTTATTCTACCATTCCAGTAGTTAGTTATTCCACTAAATTTAATATTACCTGTTTTTACTACATTTCTATCTGCTTTTACAAAGTTTGAATTATAAAAAGAGACAGAAGTATTTGACCATTTATTTCCTGGGTCACTTACACTTGCATTAATAGTGTTAAAACTTTTTCTACTAGGATCATCTGTTACATTTAAATTGCCAATAATATCTGCTTGTGTTATATGGTACGCTCCATTATCTGCAGGCGTGTCTTCTTGAGATTCTATTTCTAATTCATATTTGCCATTTGAGTATGAAAGCATACCATTATAGTGTTCTAACATACTAGTTGTATTTTCAAATAAAGAGCTAGTGGTTTCTATAACAGAATTCATTTGATGACGAGTCACCCATCTTTGATTGTCGTGTGCCCACCCAAGCCATCTCCAGTATTTAACAAAGTCAGCATTATAAAGTGAATGTTTTTGAACATACTTTTTATAAAAACTTGTTAAAGTTGTTCCTGTCGCTCCTGCTTTATAAAAGGTTACATTATTTATATAAGTAGTTCCTTGTGGAGATCCATTAGTAGGTTTTGTTCCAATATATCCCGCTGACGTAACTCTAAATATATTTCCATCTCCCTCTGTAAATATAATGTCTCCTACTTCATAGTAAGACCAGTTGCTCCAAAGTCGTTGAAATTGTCCATGCACATCTTCCAAAACTACATCATAATGAGTACTTGTTGCTGTTACTGATTTTACTGTTCCTCTTGCTATTACTGCTCCAGATGCTGACCCGTCAGCAGTATGTAAGTATTCGTCTCCTACTGTTGGACTTGTTGCTGTAGATATTGTTATTTCTGATCGTGCATCACAAGTTCTTGCTGCATTATTGAATGTTTCTAATGATAAATCAGTAAGTGATAACCCTTTACCATAAGTTTTTGCAGTAAGGTAATCTAAAGTATGCATTGCTGGATTATTAGCTGAACGTAAATCTTTACCTCTACCTGAAATATTATAACCACTCGAAGCATTTGGATGATGTATAAAGTTAGAACGCAGTGTTGCTACTTTTGTTGTTCCATTGTAATCAAGAATTGTTCTTTCTTCGTCTACACCTGTACCTGAAGTTACCTCGATTATTTGGTTATTATAGAAATTATCACTACTTGAAGCGGAACTCGGAAGCTTTATAGTACGACTTTCAATCACTCTTCCAGATGAAATTGTATCGCTACCAGTCAACGCATTTAATGTAACATCTAATGTAATAACCTGATTCGAATAGGTTCCTGTAAGAGTACTTTCTTCAATATTTGCTAATTGTCCATTTCCTGTTCCAAGTATTTTAAATTCAGTTACTCCACTCAATGCTGTGTCCGCTACTGTTATTTTTAGTTTTCTTGAAGTATTATCTCGTGAAATAGAACTAATACTAGAACCTTGATCGGGTAGTGTAGCAGTTAGATCTGTATGATTAAAAGTAAGCATATGCCAAGTATTATTACTAGCATCTTTTGCATAAAATTGTGTATGAGTAGGGACATCGTCTACATAAGGAAAGTTTGTAGAATGAAAAGGTTTATCTCCAAAACGGATTACATCCATCATGTCTCCTGTCTCTGGATTTGCTATTTTATACACATCTTTTACTTTAGTTGTGTTTAGTGCGGTGTCATCACTTGTTCTGTAAAAAGTTACTGATTCTCCAGGTAGAAAGTTTGCTGCAGATTCGCTTGAGTATGAAAGATCATCATGTCTATATTTATAGTCATAATTATAATTTTCATATATCTTTCCTTTTACAACAAACTCTAGTTCTGGTATATCAGGAGCTTCTTCTGTAACTGTAATTTCTGCCACTACATAAGCTGTGTCTAATAGTCTGTGATCTGGTGACCAATATTCTTCATTGCTTGAAAAATAATCTAGTTGTCTTTTGAATTTGGTATTTTCAGCAATAGTGATTAGTTGAGAATTTGCTAATTGATCAAATCTGCCTGAATGAAACCATAGTTTTATATTTTGAGGAGTTGTAAGTTGAAATTGTTGATTATTACGAATACCTACATCACTAGTATTTCCGCCTGAGACAGAAACACTTGGTGTTAAGTTTTGATAAGACCCCGCTACTTGTGAGTACTCACGCAATCCTACAGGTCTATGATCCCCTGCTTCTCCACTATCTGCAAAATCTTCGCCAGAAAAGTCTGCATTTGGTCCGGGATTATAAATACTAAAGCCGCCGCCTATGGCTGTGGAACCTGATAAAGTTTCTCCTCTGTCTGCTCGACCTGCACATACTACAGGACTGCTTGGTTCGGATACAGAAGTATTTCTATCGTCAAAATCTGGTTTGTTTAAACATATAAGAGGCTGTCCATCTATATAAATATCATATAGTGCTTCTATTTCTCCTTCACAGATTGCGTATACGATATAAATTGTGTCTGGATCATTTGAAGGTGTATCTGCAAAGACAGGAATACCTGGCACTTTACGAACACCATAAACAACAGGTAAGTATTTTGCAGACATTTCGATAGCAAGTTTTACATCTCTATCACGAAACTTCTCTTCCATTGACATTTGAACTTTCTTTTTAATTCCAAAAAGTCCATGACTTGATGTTTTTAGTTTTGGTTCAAAATACTTTTCTTGATAAGTTGCTAAAACATTTACACTTGTGTCTCCATGCATGAACCCCATATCATATGCATAGTCTGGTTTTAGTGCTGCCTCTTTTTGTGGTGTTCCTTCTGTGGTTAGTGCTCGGTGTGTTTCATCGGAAGTCATTCGACCTTGTAATCTACTAAAGTCTGCCCAATGACTATTTAGTGTCCATGTTACTCTGCTAGATTTTGAAGGATCTTCATTTATGTTTGTTTTTGTAATAAGTCCTTTAAAAATAAGAATACTTGCATTTCCTTTGATTTCTCCAGTTTCTGGATCAATAAATACTTTATGTACTTCTACATTTTTATTAAGAAAGCTAGGATTTGCTAAGTCAGTGCCCCTAGCAGTAAGAGGACCTTTTAATTCTTCGGATTCTAGTGATAAAGTATATAACTCTCCTGTTGAATTACTAGTGAAAGCATCATCTAAAGTTTCGATTGTTATATTTTGATTTGAACTTGTGAATCCTGTAATTAGGAATATTTTATTATGATTTGAACCAGAGCCATCGTTTGCTTCAAGTTTTATTTTGTCTCCCTCTTTGAATCCTTCTTCTACAAAGTCAATAAGAGTAGAGCAAGTAATAGTACTGCCAGAGAAAGTTAAGTTACCAATTACAGAAGTTCCTAGTGTTTCTGCTGCTATTGTTAAAGTCATGCTTGAAGCTTTTGCTTGCATACTTTCTTTATAACCTGTTACTTTTAATAGTTTGTTTGCTCGATATATTTGAGAACCGTTTGCACTTCCAGAATCATTTGTTGATCCATCGTTAAAACTTATATCTCTTGCTCCATCAGTAAGATATACAAATTTATTTGCATTTGTAGAAAAAGTATTATTTGCAGTGGGAAGTTGTGGGCGTTCAAATTTTACAAGATGTGCGTATTCAAACGCTTCATTATTTATAAGCGTTGTACGAATTGTAGAATTGACGGAACGTTCAGTAGGCATTAGGGTTGAGCCTCCTCTAAGTTAAGTGAAAAAGTATATAGGTTATTTGTGCCTAAGGAGTACTCCCTAACATCAGAGGATTGAATAACTCTTACAAGTGGAGTAACAAAATTAAGTGTGCTATTGTCTGCTACACTATATACTAAATTTGGTTGACAATATATTCTGTATTGATCTGCTGAAGGTTGTGATTCTCCTGAGTAGTAATCTGAATTTGTCTGTACTCTTGTAACTGTATAAAGTTTTGTATGGTTACTGTTTGCACTATCAGTAATTGTAAAAGTATCTCCTCTTTTTGGAGTACCTGTTAATGAAGAATGATCTGCTAGAAAGTTATCTTTTCCTGCTGCATATGCTCCATCAACTGTAATACTTCCAGAAAAAGTAGAATCTTGAGCATCTGCATATTGAGGCAAAGAAACAAAGAAAGGTTTTAATCTACCTTTTTTCTCTGATAAGAAAGAATAAACAGGTTCAAACTGAGCACGAGTAAGTGGATTATAAGTAATTGCTATATTTAACTTTTCTCCAACTATACTTCGACTGACAACTCTACCACTATTTGTTCGAGACATCATAGTAGGTTGCTCTTTTGAAAAAGTTACAGAGGCAAAGCCTGGTCCATAATTGGCTGCTGAATTTGCATTTTGTCCTGCTTCATCTATTCCATAAGCAGGATCTGGTAATCTGTTTGCAAAGCTACTAAATGCTCCCATTATCCGTCTCCTCCATACCCAACATTTACATCAGGTAAAAAATCTTGTCCATAGGAGTTAGCCGCATCTCTTATTGCTCCGACTACTGCTCCTTGATTGTTTGTTAATACTTCTTGTACACTTGCTCCGTCTAGTGCGCTTACATTGAAAGTTAAGTTCATATTTTTTGAGCCACCCAGTTCATAGTTTGGAATTACTTCATTCGCAGTTACTACTTCAGGTCCTCGCTCTCCAACTAACATTCCTCCGTCAGCGTATCCTTTTCTTCCCATTGCAGAACCTGTGAAGTTTTGAGCATTACTTCCAACACCCATTCCGCCTCTTAAATATGCTGTTTCTCCTGCTGAAGCTTGTCTTGATACGTCTACTCTGTTGCTTCTCTTTCCACCAATATTAATTTCTGTAGGTTTTGGAACATCTA
>Ga0115013_10001871_pt1 | contig 11949 bp, 8 predicted proteins | sample SouAtlMetagenome_2_FD_88686 | JGI IMG/M metagenome (GOLD analysis project Ga0115013, IMG submission 88686) | Marine eukaryotic phytoplankton communities from Atlantic Ocean - South Atlantic ANT15 Metagenome | ecosystem: Environmental > Aquatic > Marine > Oceanic | place: South Atlantic Ocean...
AAGTTCAACTCTCCCGCCACGTCGCCTGATGGTGTGTCGTATAAACCAAGACCAATACGCGTGGTATCTTGTGCTTCATGAGGAGGGCGTCTATCTACGCTTTTCCAGTTTGGTTTAACGGGTGCCATAGCAAACCGTTTTATCATGGCTTGCCGCTTTTGTGCTTGTTGTATAGTGGTGAGGTCGTCTTCTTTTTGTTCTATAAAAGCAAAATAGTCGTAGAGGGTATCAATAACCCGTATTGCCGATGCGCCACCTAAAGCAGCAAGCTTAGCTTGTGTGTCTTCAGGTTCACTTTTTAATATTTGCAATAAAGTTTGCTGCTCTTTGTCCGTGAGTTGCTGCCAGCGATCGTAAAGTGTTTGCTGACGCGAACCATGGTAGATAACTTCATTAAACATGGGCCGACTGCTCTGATGACGCTGCATCATTACCACTAAATCAAACGGCATTACCCATACCTTGTTAGGGGCAATCAGGGGTTCATCAAAAACTAAGCTGAGTAACTTTGCCAATTGATAGGCACAGTTCTGCTCAAAGAAGTAATAGGTCATGGTAGCATTTTCTAGCTCCCATAAATGGGCGAGCAGAAATTGAATATCGTGTTGCGATAGGGCAAGTTTATATTCCCACATATCGCGAAGCTCGGTTTCGCTGTAGGTTAAATGATGATGATGGTATTGCTGGTTAGAGAACTTGCCTTGATAGCCGCCTAAGATGCCTTTGGTAATGTAAACCAACTTGTTTTCATTATCGGGCACTTTGGCCCCGTAAGAGAAGGTGTTATCGAGTAATCCATCTGCCGACTCACCATTAAACTTTAAAAATACATGGCCAAACATCGACGCTGGGTTACCTAAGTAACCGGAAGCAAAAATTAGGCTGGCGCTGTGAGTAGAGAACGTATTTAAGTATTCTTGATACTTTGGGCATGCCACGTCAGGGAAGCTAATTGAGGGTATATGTTTTTCGATAAAACGCTTACGTGCGGGAAATTGGCATTGGCGTTTTGGGGTTTGCGAAAAGGCGCGAATAGTTGCTTCAAGTTCTGAAAGTGGATCTTCAAAGCCATTTTCGGCTAAATAGAAGTTACTGTTATTGTGGTTAAGTGTTACCGCTGTTTGTTCAGTATGTAATAACTGTTTCCACACGCTGTGCGATGCAAGGTTATTTATATTTTGAGGCGCATTGTTAGCGTAAGCTAGCGTTACGGTACAAAAAAATATAATGCAACAACGGGTGAAAAAGGAATACAACGTCACTTCCTAAACTAAATCCATGTAAATTCGCATCAACGATGTAGAGACATACCGTTTCGTTGCGCAGTGAAGATTGCAGAATATGCCTGCGCTAAAGTGCATATACAAGTTCAAATAACAGATAATTTGTTACGAATTGCTACTAGGTGCCTTAAATTTGTCTTCAGAAAAGACAAGCTGCAATACGCTTTCTTCAACTTGTTTACGCTGGGGCCAATACAAATGAATAAACCGAAAAGGGGCTGCACTTGGATTTTGTTACTTATTGGCTAACCGCTGATGGTGCTATTTCATTAACTACCGCAGCCGTGTTGATTACCACCTCTACCATCACGTCCTTAATAACTGCCACCTTTGGGATTGGCGGCGGTGTTTTGCTTATTGCAGTAATGGCGGGAAGCTTGCCAGTTTCTGCACTTATTCCTGTGCATGGCTTAGTACAGCTAGGTTCTAACGGCAACCGAGCGTTAATGACCTTTCGGTATATTGACTGGTCCATGGTGAAGTTCTTTTCATTTGGGGCGCTGTTAGGGGCTGTGGTGGCGACGTTTATTGTGGTGCAATTGCCTTTAGTGGTTATTCAATTTGCTGTGGCGGGTTTTATCTTATTTTTGGTGTGGGGCAGCAAACCGAAGGCGCAAGAAATGCAACCTGTAGGGCGAAGTTTAGCAGGGTTAGTTACCACGTTAATCTCCATGTTTGTTGGCGCTACTGGGCCGCTAGTTGCCGCATTTGTGCATCGGAACAATTACAATAAAATGCAGATAACCGCCACCATGGCCTCGTGCCTTACCTTTCAACATGGGTTAAAAGCGTTTGTGTTTACCTTTGTAGGGTTCTCCTTTTTTCAATGGTTAGGATTAATTTTTGCCATGATTATAAGTGGTGCCGTGGGGACTTACGTGGGGCTAAAAGTACTCAAGAAAATTCCAGCCGATAAATTTCTCGTGCTGTTTAAAGTTATCGTTACCTTATTAGCAATCCGCTTAATTGTGCAGGCAATGTCTGATTTAGTGTAGGCCAACTTATTCGTTAGTTTTTCTGTATGAATTCGCCGGGTGAGAGAAAAAGGCACATGCTCGCGCCTTTTTCTCTTTATGCTTGTTATTCTATTTTTCACGCTAACCCGCTAATTGTGAGGGCTAGCGCGTAGCGGCATTTAAAAGCGGTAGCTCGCTGATACCTGCCATTCCCTACCTGTACCCGGTAATTTATCCCCTACCGCAATATCGGCACCTGATATGCGGTTAACCCCCGCTGTATGAGCGGTGTAGTACTTATCAAGCGCATTTTGAAGCTGTGCCGACACGCTAAAGGTTTGAGTAAACTGCCAGCGTGCCCCCAAATGTATAAGCCCGTAACCTGCTGTACTACTTTCGTTTTGTAAGGCAGAGGTATGATTTTGTGCGCCCACTAAATGCGAGGTGACCGACAACATAAGTGGGGATTGCATAAGCTCGCTTTGCCACTCTATACGCGTCGTTAATTGCTCAGGTGCAATACGAAATAGCGCATCGTCTATGTCATCTCTATTACCATGACTAACGCTGGCGGTAGAGGTTAGCAACAGGTTACTCGATAGTTTGCCGTTAATCGTAACGTCTAGTCCTTTAATAACAGCGTCTGTATTGATCCATTGAAACGGCGTATCTGATCCCATCATAGTCGAGAACATAATAGCAGCCGCATTACTGCTCGGTGTGCCAGCAATGTAGTTTTCTATGTCTTGGTAATAAAGCCGGGGTGAAACGGTCCAATCATTTTCGCTGTAGCTGATACCAAATTCAATCTGGCGAGCGGTTTCATTATCAAGTTCCAGATTACCAATATAATTGAACCCGTCAGCCATGCCACCTGTAATGCCTAATGGTAACCAGGTGTAACGTTCGTAATAGTTGGGCGCACGGTTCTTTTGCGATACACCCGTAAATACCGTCACCGTGTCGCTAACGGGTATTTGGATGGTGGCCGTTGCATCTAGCATATTGTAGGTTTCACTACGTTCGGCATTGTTGAAGTTTGACGCGAGCGTGGCTACCGCATCGTTCATCATAACCATGTTAGAGCCTATCGCATCGGCATCCATGTCAATTTGGGTATAGCGAAGGCCAATTAAATAGTCAGCGCTATTGGTCACACGATGCCACTCGGTAAAGCCACTGAAGGTATCGCGGGTAATATCGGTGTAGTTGTTAATGTAAAAAGCGCTGTTATTTGGGTTGGTAATAACCGAATTATTTCGGCTGTGTAAATGGCTAAAACCTACTTCAAGCTCACCATCAAGGGCAGGGGTAACATAGGTCGCCTCTACACCCTGACCGACAGAGTCGGCGTCGTTTTGCCTGGCCATACTAGCCATTGAAACCGCGCGCTGTGAAAAATTATCCATGGCGTGCTGATTGCTATTCCCAAACACACTTACTTTCACCGTGCGATCGTCACTGGCTTGGTACTGGTAACCAAAGCGATACCAGGCAGCATCTATGAAGGCGATATCCATCGCAAGCGCCGCAGTGCCACTGTCGTTAGTATTCAGCGCTTGATAGCTGACATCTAGGCTATGCTTGCCCCAACTATAACCCGCGCGAAGCTTTCCGCCGTTTCTTTGATACTGAGAATTAGGGATGGCAATGCTTGAGCCTGCATCGTTAGAACCAGCCTCGCGCTCGTCACGCTGCTGGTGGGTGAATGCGCCGCTGATAAAACCATTGGCCGCGCCGTAAAAAGCATTGGCTTGGTACTGTTGTGCATTGCCGGGAGAATACGCACTGGCGCTAGCATTAAACTGCAGGCCATTGGCTTGAGAAAATAAGTGCTGAGCGTCAGCACGAATGTCTAGTTTACCGCCCAAGGTTTCAACTCCTGCGCTTATCGGCACTATTCCGCGATACAATACGGCCTGAAGGCCAGGTTCAGGTAATACATGCGAAAGCGGGGAATCCATGGCATTAGGGCCAGCGCCCGCGATATCAACCCCATCAATAGTCACGCCTACTCTGTCACCGTATAGGCCGCGATATTGTATTAACCCTGTCACCGGACCATTTCGAGAAATAGTTACGCCGGGTAGCGTAGCAAGTTGGTCGCCATAGTCAGCTTCGGTATTGGTAGAGGCAGAAACTCGTGCATTATTGGTAAGGGTTAGTGGCTCGCCAATAACGGTAATAACTTCGGTTGAAGCGGTGTCTTGAGCATACAAAAAAGGGGAAAAGCCAGCAGTACATACTGCTAGTGCAATGGCTGTTTTTTTCATAATTAGTCCATTTTTAATTAAACAACGTCAGCGATAAAGCTGATAAAAGCGCGTTATAAATAAAGTGTAATGGTGAAACTATGAAAGAGGTGGAGCGCGGGAGAGCCCGGTTGCGTAGGCGTATGCCGTGTAGGGGCGCTGTGCAATTGCAGTAGCAAGGTTGTTAAAACGAACAAGGGTGATTAAAGGAAGTGAAAAATCAGGCGCCGTGACGGCGTTGGGTAAGTCAGAAAGCAGGCTATTGGTACAGTCGATGTGTACTACCGGTATCTTGCTGATATCTACACTAACATAAACAAACTCACCAGCATGTTCAGTCGCGCTTAATGATATCCAGCGCATGGTATTGCCGGTACAAATCAGTTCTATATCGTTGCTGCTGTCATTAAACTGAGTAGTAAATCGCTGCGCCTTTTCCATTGAAACGGCCGCAAGCCCCAAAGCCATTGCGTTTTGCAATAGCAGGGTTAAGCATACTAGCAGTGTAAATAATGACTTCAATGGCAAAGCAGTATTCTTTTTCTACCGGAACTTATTTAATAATACGTTAAAAATAGGATGTTGAAAGGGCTTTTTGCTGCGAGCTATTTAACCTTTAACCCTAGCGCTTGAAGTTTACGGTATAAGGTCCGTTGGCTGACACCCAGAGCTACTGCAAGGGAATCTATACTGCCTTCGTGCTTTGCTACCACCTCTTCAAGGTACTTAGCTTCAGCAGCTTCCAGAGTAACAATGCTCGCGTTACTATGAGTCGTGGGCTCGCTGATTAACTCGGGTAAGTCGGTTGGATAAATAACATTTTCATCTGCCAACAAATACGCTTGCTCTACAATATTTTTAAGCTCCCGAATGTTACCTGGGTAGGTGTAATGGCTTAGCACTTCAATAGTGGATTTGTGTAAGCGCTTTTTCGAGGGCAGTTCGTGCAACATATGGCTGCACAGCATAGCAATATCGCTTTGGCGCTCGCGAAGCGGCGGAAGATGTATAGGGAAGCCCGCAATTCGGTAGTAGAGATCTTGTCTAAATTCGCCTTTTTCCACTAAGGATTTTAAGTCTTTATGCGTCGCGCACACTAAACGGAAATCGGCCTTTTTAACTTGAACGCTTCCTACTGGTCGGTAGGTTTGAGTTTCAAGCAGCCGCAGTAACTTAACCTGCATGGTAAGGGGCACGTCGCCAATTTCGTCAAAAAATAGCGTTCCGCCTTGGGCGGCATCAACCAACCCTTTCTTGTTTGACTGCGCGCCGGTAAAAGCGCCTTTCTCATAGCCGAATAATTCAGACTCAAAAAGTGAATCAGCTAACCCCGTACACTCTATTACAACAAAAGGCTTTTCGGCGCGGTGGCTGCTGGTGTGTAGGGCATGAGAAACCAGCTCTTTACCTGTACCTGTTTCTCCTTGAAGTAACACGGCTATATCGGATTTTGCAGCTCGGTTAATTTTATTCAGCATGGCTTTGAAGGCGGCAGATTCACCTATCATTTTTCCCTTGTTAGGGTAATTAGAGGCAAACGCGAGTTTATCCAATATTTCTAAGTAGCCAAGTAGGTCGCCGTTAGCATCGTGCACTGGGCGCATGAGAATATCACAGTAGCTTTGGCCGCTATTGGTGGTATGAATATGTACTACGCTTGCTGCTCGGCCGGTGTCTTTGCATTGCTGTATAGGGCAACTTTCGCCGCATTGATCACAAGGCTTGGTATTCCCGTGCGACACTTTAAAGCACTGGCTTTTCCCCGGAAAAATGTCCACAGGATAGGTATTGCGATAAGGCTGATTAACCGCTTCTATTACATATTGATGATTAATGAAAATAGCAGGTTTATCGATGGCATCTATCATTGCCTGAACAATCGAGATATTCATGTAACAGCTTCACCTAGCGATACGGGTTGGGTATGAATGACGTATGCGCATAGTCTATACCCGAAAGATAACTAATCTAGGTTTAAGGTATCACATTGGCACGCGCCTTGTACGTATGTTGGTAGGTAATGCTCCCCATTGAGGAAAAGAATATGAAAATGAGATTAACGGCTGTTGTAATAAGTGGGTTCTTTTTATCGGCTTCACTATTAATCGTACTATCAACCGCGCTAGCGGCTGAAATGCCGCAGCCGCAAGACAGCAAAGCGACACAACACGCAACTGAAACCACCCTAGCAGGCCCCGAAGATAAACTAAACCAAGCACGTAGTAACGCCAAAGCATTAGGTGGTGCGCTAAAAGCTAGGCTTAAACAAGCCATTTCAAAAGGTGGTTTAGAAGCCGGGGTAGAGGAGTGCTATGTGGCTGCTGGGCCTATTGCAGAAGCGCTCAAGAAGGATGGTTGGACGGTAGGGCGCACAGCACTTCGTGTACGTAATCAAGGCAACAAACCTGATGCGTGGGAGGAAACCCAATTGCATGAGTTTGCAAACGCCTTATCTAAGCAATTGCCTATGCCGCTAGAAGCATCGCAGTGGAATGAGGAAACGGGCGAATTTCGCTATATGTCAGCGATTGTTACAGGGCAAGTGTGTACGGCGTGCCATGGTAACAATGTGGCACCTGCTGTCATTGATATCATTAAAGAAAAATACCCAGAAGATGCCGCAACGGGCTTTACGCCGGGCAGTTTAAGAGGTGCTTTCACGCTTACCTATTCAGCCGAATAGCTTTTTATTTTAAGAAGGTGCAACGGGTCTCTATCGCCATCCGTTGTATCTTTTTATCTCCTATCCCCTATTTCCTACCGCTTATTCCCTAACTTCTATCATTTTCACTTTCTTCTATTGTCTTTCCTCTCTTGTTTTTTAGCAGTTTTTTTTACAAAGGCCCACGCTCTGTTCTCCACTTATCATTTAATTTAACTTTTATGTCAAAAATGGCGCTAATTGTCATTTTTGGCATATTTTCCTCTCATCTTGTTTGAGATGGATCAACGCGGCTGATTCGACTTAATGGAATAATTGCGCCGCACAGTAGGGAAAATCAGAGGTTAGGTGTAGTGGTGCCTTAGGTGGCGCAAAGCTTGCTAAACCTCATACAGAAGTATAAGTCTTACGGTGCGGACTTTTAATTAAGGTTGTTGATTTAAATAGAATTTTTAGCGGCTTGCCGTACTGTTTTTAACTAGGGAGAAAACCCATGAGCGATACGTTAGTCGAACTATCGCGGTGGCAATTTGCGCTAACTGCAATGTTCCACTTTATATTTGTGCCCTTAACCTTAGGGTTGAGTTTCATGCTTGCCATTATGGAATCCGTTTATGTGATGACAGGCAAAGAAATTTACAAACAGATGACTCAGTTTTGGGGAAAGTTGTTTGGTATTAATTTCGCCATTGGTGTGGCTACCGGCCTCACTATGGAGTTCCAGTTCGGGATGAATTGGTCGTACTATTCTCACTATGTTGGGGACATTTTTGGGGCACCGCTGGCTATTGAAGGTTTGATGGCGTTCTTCCTAGAATCAACCTTCGTTGGGTTATTTTTCTTTGGCTGGGACAAAATGTCGAAGGGAAGACATTTAATGACCACATGGTTAGTGGCTATTGGTTCTAATTTCTCAGCACTATGGATACTCATTGCGAATGGTTGGATGCAATATCCCGTAGGCGCAGAATTTAACTTTGAAGCCATGCGCATGGAAATGACAAGCTTTGCTGAGGTTATATTTAACCCTGTAGCGCAAGTTAAGTTTGTGCATACCGTTTCAGCCGGCTATGTAACCGGTGCTATGTTTGTATTGGCTATTTCTAGTTATTACCTACTTAACCACAAGCATATCGCATTTGCCCGTCGGTCTTTCGCTATTGCTGCTAGCTTCGGCCTAGCCGCTACCTTGTCAGTTATTGTGCTTGGTGATGAAAGTGGTTACGAATTAGGTGAAGTGCAAAAAGTAAAATTGGCTGCTGTTGAAGCGGAGTATGACACTCATCCAGCACCTGCGCCTTTTACCGTATTCGGTATTCCCAACGATGAAAAAGAAGAAACCGAATACGCACTTCAAATTCCTTGGGCGATGGGCATTATTGCTACTCGTTCACTTACCGAGGAAGTTAAAGGCTTAAAAGATATCAAAGCTGAGAATCGTTTACGTATCCTTGATGGTATCAAAGCGTACGCGTTGCTAGATAATGTTCGAGATGGAACCGCTTCAGCAGATGATCTCGCGCAATTTGAAGCACACAAAGATAATATGGGCTATGCCATGCTGTTAGAGCCATTTACGGATGATGTTACACAGCCTTCGGAAGCGGCCTTACAAAAAGCGGTAGATTACAGTATTCCTAAAGTTGCCCCTTTATTTTGGAGTTTCCGCTTAATGGTGGCATCAGGCTTTATTATGTTAGCCGTGTTCTTAGCTGCCTTCTATTACAGTACTAGACATAAAATAACCCAGCCTCGCTGGTTGTTAAAAGCGTCGTTGTATAGCTTGCCACTACCTTGGGTTGCGTGTGAAGCCGGTTGGTTTGTGGCTGAATTTGGTCGCCAGCCTTGGTCTATTGCAGAGATTCTGCCAGTGCATGCATCAACATCTAATCTGTCTATCTCAGACATTGTCACCACGTTAGTTGCGTATTCAGCGTTTTACACAGTGATGTTCATTGTGGCCTTTTACTTAATGAAAAAATTCGCCAAAAAAGGGCCAGTGCCTCCTGAAGATCACACGACGAATGAAGACGATGACCTTATCGACTTTGATGCTAAAGGAGCAAACGCATGATTGATTATGAATTTCTTCGCGTAGCCTGGTGGTGCCTTATCGGTGTTCTGCTCATTGGTTTCGCGGTAACGGATGGGTTCGATTTAGGCGTAGGTTCACTACTGACCATAATTGGTAAAACAGACAAAGAACGTCGCGTAATGATTAATACTATTGGGCCGCATTGGGATGGAAACCAAGTGTGGTTCATCACGGCAGGTGGTGCCATTTTTGCCGCGTGGCCGATGATCTATGCTACCGCCTTCTCTGGCTTCTATTTAGCCCTAGCGCTAACGCTAATTGCACTGTGGATGCGCCCAATTGGGTTTGATTATCGCAGTAAGTTGCCTAACACCCAATGGCGAAAAGCATGGGATTGGGCTTTGTTTGCTGGTGGTTTCATTCCTGCGCTTATTTTTGGCGTGGCGTTTGGTAATTTGTTACTAGGTGTACCGTTTGAATTCGACAACACGCTTAAATCAACTTACACAGGCTCTTTCTTTGGTCTGCTTACACCGTTCGCACTTGTTTCTGGGTTGTTGTCAGTGGCTATCTTGCTTAACCACGGAGCTACCTGGTTACAAATGAAAACAGATGGCTTCATTGAAGCCAGAGCTCGTGTCACATCTTTCATATTGAGTTTAGTGGCAGTAGCCTTGTTTCTCATTGCCGGTGCGTGGGTAGCATTTGGATTAGACGGTTTTGTCATTACCTCTACCGTAGATACCTTAGCCACCTCGAACCCAATGAAAAAAGAAGTCGCTATTGAAGCCGGTGCATGGATGTCTAATTACTCGCGATATCCTTGGATGGTTTTTGCGCCTGTTTTAGGCGTAGTAGCAGGGCTTGCATGTGCGATGTTTTCCCGTAAAGGGAATGCAGGAATGGCATTTGTTTCAAGTGCACTACTGATTACTGGCGTTATTCTAACCGCGGGCTTTTCAATGTTTCCGTTCTTAATGCCCAGTATCACTATGCCAGAAGCTAGCCTAACGGTATGGGATGCCACTTCTAGTCACTTAACCTTAAATATCATGTTCATTGTGGCTTGCATCTTTGTGCCTATCATCTTGTGCTATACCGCGTATGGCTACTATGTGATGCGTGGGCGAGTTAAAAATAGCGATTTAGACCAGTCTCACACTATTTATTAAGGAGTGGCATATGTGGTATTTCACTTGGATCCTCGGCGTATTGCTAGCGTGTTCTTTGGGTATTTTAAATGCTATGTGGCTTGAGTCTACCGAAGACATGGACCGCCCTGAAGATGCCGAATAGCTAAATAATATTTATGGCGTAGTTAAAACGCAAATGGCAACGAGCTAACGCTTTTAATGCTCGTTGCCTGATTTGACCCGCCATTTAAACCGATTTTTTTGAACCGTATTTGTGACCGAAAGACAGTGCGATAGAGTAAATGAAAAAGTTAAACAGACAGACATTGCAAGCTGGGTTTAATCACCTTGATAACACGCATAAGCTTGGCGTGCGAAGACAGGTTTTGATAATCACTTTAGTGAAGTGTGTGTCTCTTTTTTCTCTTATTTTCGCGTTCTATTTTTTCGCTCATGCTATTCATGAATGGGTAGTAGATACCCATAAAGCAAGCCAATTCCATATTATAGGTTTATCCGTTGCGCTGTTTATAAGTTGGTTAGCGCAAGGGTTGGTAAATACGCTTACATTGTCATGTAAGAGCCAGTTGGTGCAGGCTATGGAGCAAAAGTTACAACTTATTTTCGCCGAGCAACAGCATGCCCTCATTCGTCAGCATTCGCTTTTTTACTGGCAAACACTTTGGGTGAAGCACATTCGCTCTATCGCCAATTGGGCTTTCGATTATCGCGTACAGCAATATGTTGCTGTACTTGTCCCTTTGATGGCGTTAGTGGTTATTTTTTACGTTAACCCCGTAATAGGTGTGGGGTTAGCTATCGCACTCCCTGTTGTTCCTTTATTTATGATCGTTGTGGGGAAAGGAGCCGCCAGCTTACATCGTAAGCACTTCGTAGCGCTTGAGCGACTAGGCGGGCTTTTTACCGATAGGCTCAACGCACTGCCTTTAATGGCGAGCTATCGTGCGCATAATACTCAGATGCGGCTACTTAATAATGCCAGCGAACAACTCAATCAACGCACCATGCGGGTGGTGGGTGTCGCCTTTTTGTCATCGTCAGTATTGGATTTTTTTGCCACCTTATCGGTAGCCTTAGTCGCGGTATTCATCGGGTTTTCATTATTAGGCGAACTTAGCTTGGGCCCGGATATTTCCTTGCAGCAAGGGCTGTGGGTGTTATTAACGGTGCCGTTAATTTTAAGCGAAATGAAAAAGCTTGGGCAGGTTTATCACCAAAAAGCCGAAGCTGAAGCGGCCAGCGAGTGTTTATTTTCGTTGTTTAATACATTAAATGACGATGAGACGGCAAAGAAAGGGGGAGTGAAGAACAAACCGTTTTCGGGGTTTGATGCGCAAGATTTTCATGTCTCTAACTTGCTTAGTGCCAACCACCTTAAAATTGCAGCAGGAGACCACATTCGCTTAAACGGTGTTTCTGGTAGTGGTAAAACAGTATTGCTAGAGGCCTTAGCGGGTCATCGCAACGCTTCTCATAGCTTTTATGGAAACTGCGTATGGGTGAGTCAAACTCCAGTTGTTTTACCTGGCAGCGTGAGAGACAACCTTTTACTTGATGCCCACTATAGCGATAGTGCGTTGTGCGAGGTGCTAAGTTCAGTTGAGCTA
>Ga0115013_10001873_pt1 | contig 11947 bp, 8 predicted proteins | sample SouAtlMetagenome_2_FD_88686 | JGI IMG/M metagenome (GOLD analysis project Ga0115013, IMG submission 88686) | Marine eukaryotic phytoplankton communities from Atlantic Ocean - South Atlantic ANT15 Metagenome | ecosystem: Environmental > Aquatic > Marine > Oceanic | place: South Atlantic Ocean...
AGTATACGCTTAACACGGCCTATAATATACAAAGTCCGGTAAAAATAGAATGGTAAAAATAGTTACCATTGTATCTTTGATGTCTTTAATTTTTCTAATTTTAATTATTTTGTCTATATACCTTATTAATATGTATTTATTCGATAATATACTATGATAAGTTCTTAAAATGGATTATAAATTAATATTGGTTTTAACAATTTAAACATTTTTTAAACTCGTTTTACCTTTTATTCTATTAAAAAGACCTAAAACACGAATAAATTTATGAAAAAAAACTTAAATAGCCATTTAAGTGGGTCTTATGTTACTAAGGTGATTCAATGCTGATTTACCATAATCATATTATAAAAGAGCATAAATAGTAAAATACATTGACCATTTAAAATTTGGTATATATAGGTCGTGATACGTGTATACTAAGTGGTAAAAGGCCAATATGACAACAAGACTGTGAGAGTTCAAGAACATTAGAAATAAAACGAGAAGGTATATATATATATATATATATATATATATATGATATAATAACATACATATGCCATATATTAATATATCCATGTATATATATATATATAAAATATAAATGATAAAATCCAAATAATATATAATGCCGAAATATAAAAAAAAATCAAAAACAAATACAAACGAGAAAAAGAATCCTTTAAACCGACGAAAAAAGATTTCTGCAAATGTTGTGAAGAATTTTCACAAATTGTATGGTCGAACAGGAAAGAAATTGCACAAGAACATGTTGTTGGAACATGAATTGTCAGAAAATATTGCAACGGGGAAGATCTCGATAGCATTACCGGAAAAAAAACCTCATTGACAATCGCGAAAAATACAAAATACAATAAATTCGTATACCGTAAAAAGAATCAAAATTTAGCACTGACTATTCAAACATGTACAAAAAACATTTTTCACTTTTCCTTCTTGCGGTATACCGGTCGGGTAAAATGAACCAGGGTAAAAAAAACCTTATTATTTTAGTTAAATATTTTAAAATTTTAGTTTTATGTTTGTTTTGACACAACTCTTAGTCAGGAAAATTGATTCTGTGTAAAAACATATTTTCAAATCATTTCATCATTCTAAAATTGTGCCCAGTTGAGCGTTGTCAACTTTTTCTTCCACGCGTTTCGATCCAACGCGGCATGCATGTTGCGCATCAATTCGGAAGTCTCCAATCGCGGAGTCAACTCTGGTAACTGAATTTGCTTGTACGCTTTACCGCATACACACGTTTTTTCCCGAATGCAGATACAATCATGGCCATCTTTGACCAGATCTAAGTTGATCCATCTGGGTCGGCTTGTCGTTCCCAGATTGATTCCATCTCTCCATCCTTTACACCCACACACCCCACGTCGCAGGCAATCTCAAACTGACAAAACTGACTCTTGATTTGCAAGTCTTTTTGTTGCTTTTTTTGTTGGTCTTTGTACCTCTTGTACCCCTGTTTCACCGCCGTCCATGTCTTCGTCACTGTCGATGCTTATCAACGGCAAATGGCCTTCTTTTCCTCTGCTCGTGCAGATGCCGCCCGCTTTTTTGCACTTTGGACAACTCTTTAGTTTTTTCCCACTCCGCAATTGCTCCACTTGGTACTGTAATTGCGCAATCGTTTTTCTCCGTTTCTTATTTAGTTCTTGCAGTTGTCGAATCGAAGGTGTAACAGCCTCCACCTCCGATTTTCGTTTCTTTTCTCTGTTTGGGGTTTTTGATCGAGTAAATTCAACAAAGGCTTTCAATTGTTCAAACCGTTTTATCTTGGAATCCAGTATCTTCTCCTTCTTCAACCATGCCACCAATGCATCGCCTACCTTTTCCTCTTTTATACCGTCTACTAGGTCACAAGACGTCTGCATGTAATTCTCCCAAATCTGTATTAAGTATTGCCTGTACGTTTTTTTTGTCTTGGCAGTTGAATAGAGCGACACCAGTTGTTGGATGGTTTCCACTTTGATTAAAGATGGTATTCCAAACATATCGATGGTGGTTTCTCCGCGTTCCAATTGTTCCATGGCATGATCCGAAAAGACCCCGGACGTTCCAAACTGTTGCTGTTCTATTTGTAGATTTGACAGGAAGAAGTTGGCCGGTACCTTTGCGACGGTCATCGGGCGGTCTCTTCCACCATATTTTCCCAATAATAACATGTTCAACTTGGAATCTTCCTGATTATTTTTCTTATGAAGAATGTCCCGTATAATTTGACGATATTCAATTGGGTGGTCGTAATGGTCTCGAATAATTTGAGAAGCGAAAAAAAATTCATCTTCTTTCTCGTCTTCGTGCAACAAGAACATCGTTTCCAATGGCAATTGCAACTCCGTTGCAATTCGATTTTTTTTTGTGGAGACATCTTGACATTTTGCAAGAATTAAACCGGACGGTACAATTTCAACAACTTTGTAAATGTCGTTCTCGCGCAAGATATGACCAGAACAAAATACTTTTTTCAGAATACGTATATCTTCCGCATTCGCCAAAAACAAATTCATGGTCGCAGTTACAATATTATTAGACCATATATACATTCACAAATATTTATCTATTATGTTCCTTCATGTATTATTTTATGAGTTATTTGTGACTAAGTAATTATTTAAAATTTGAGGTTTTCGGTAAGTGACCAAAAAAGACCAAAAAAAGAATTTACGAGATTGAGATTTTCGGTAAAAACACCCAAAAAGCACCCAAAAAGCACCCAATTCAATTCAACCACTTTTAAAAATAAGGTAGGCAATTAAAATTGGATATAATCCATTAAAATTGATAATTATTTAATATTATATTAATATAATTATTATATATATATATATATATATTATATGTACATATATATATATATATAAAACTTCCATAATGGATTTGTTTCACAAACTATATCTGAAGTCGAAGCGTTGTCCGGTTTGCAACGCGACTTTTACTGAAACCGATCATACGTGCAACATTCTCGGTAGAAAAATTGCCGTTGCGGACGACGAGGATGTCGAAGGTGGAATAGCGCAAGTTATTTATTTCAACGAAAAGAGCAACGAACATTTGTTATTCTACAGCACCATCAACCCGGAGACAGGAAGAAACGAATATTCGTTTGAAGTGGTGGATCTATACAAAGAAAACATACGTTGGACGTTACATGATGGGACGAAAAACACGCCGTTGGAAGAAGAGTTGCACAATTCTGAAAATTGGGAACGATATGAAATCGACCAACTGGGACTTGATTCCGTTTATTTGTTTCGCGGAGATTGCATGTATTACATCAAACGTTCTTTGATTGAACACGCTGGAAGAGGAGCGTTTGCCGCGCGAAGGTACGAAAAAGGTGAAACCATTGCATATTACGATGGGAAAGACGTAACAGATGCTGCTCCGAAAAAAACGGATTATGTCTTGGAAATTGAATCTCGGCGGGTGGATGGGTTTGGGGCATTTCATGGATTGCAATACATCAACGATGCCAGAGGAAGTGAATTTAGAAACAATATTCGCATCACGCGCAACGGCGGGTTCGTGGTGATGAGAAGCAATGCGATACCCGTTGGCCGGGAACTGCTAGTCTCGTACGGGCAACAATATTGGCCAAGCAATCTAGCAAAAAAAAGAGAAATTGCGAAAATCCCGAAATCACTAGCAAAAAAAAGAGAAAAAATTGCGAAAATTCCAGAATTAATTTCTACCGACAATCGGCAATCAACCACAACAACAGAAGACATCTCCAGCATCAAGACGGGGAACGAGTGTGGAATATGGACCATCCTGTACATCTTGGACGAGTTGTACCCAGAAGAGACGATCGATTTTTCCCGACTTACCTCAACATGGTTCGTGAAGATGAGGGCGCATTTGATTTGGACCTTGTTGAAGCGCATCACACCGTCGTTCGTGGAGATTCGGGACGGAAAATTGTATTTGGACAACGTGTTCATCGGCCCTTCGCGTTTCAAAGTTACGTTTCAAAGTAATTCTATTGTGGATGCGCATACGATGGCGTTTGTGGAGGATCGATACCCAAGCGTGAAGACCCCGCATGGTATCGTAGAAATGTACGCGCCTGCGTTTAACAAATTGCAACAAGGCACCATGATAGATGATGCTGCCATCAGGGCCTATGTCCTTTTGTGCCTGTCGAAGAAAACCAAAGATGTACTGGTGTTGGATTCGCCGATGGCGTTTGGCAGCGCAGTGGAATACTTGCAGCGTTGTGTGGTCCGCGCCCACAGGATTCAGTCAAGGACCACAAAGTTTGTGAAAATATTTCAAGTGATCAATATCCAGGAGTGGCATTGGTACATCCTGCGCTACGATGCTGCCGCCGACAAGAAGATACAGATGCGAAACAATATAACGAGTCTTCAAAAAAAAGGAGCGAAGCGCCAATTCGAGCAGTTCATCTCGTGGTACGAAGGGTTTTCGTTGGACTGCGCCACTTGGGGATGTGAGCAGCCAGTAGGGAAGGCGGATTCTTTCTGCTCCAAGCACCATCGTACGTGCGCGCCCTGCAAAGAAAAGTGGATATCATCGAACAAGAGAAGTCCGTTGATCCGGCAAAAGAAGAAAATGGGGAACGACAAAGACTTGCACAAGCGGTTGACTTGTCCGATATGCAAGGAAGCGTTGGATGCAAGTGATCCTGCACCCAAACGAAAAGTCGATGTGGTCGATATGGTAAAAGAAGAGAAGCAAAAAAAGCAAAAAATACAGGCTCCCAACAACAAGGTTGCATTATTGGAAACAAGGGTGAAATTTCTGGAAGCATCGGTCCGCAGCCTGAAACATTTCTGCGCCTCGCACCACCCGAAAATACCGTCGCTGTTTACGTTCGTATGGCCCTCTCGTGTCGTGCAAGCCTACCATGCATGGAGCGAACCGACGACGCAGTCTTTGGACCCGGCGTTCGGGGAACATTGCGCCGAATCGGTGGAAGTCGTCTCCACGAAGATTCCGAACTGCACCTTTTACGGCGTGGTGGCAAAAAAGGCGTGCCCGATCAGTTCGTGGCTGAAATTCAAAGCGTATGCCACTTCCTCCCCCAACCTGTCGGACTATGCCATGACGATACAAAAGCAAGCCTACGACGTCAAGAGGAAGAAAAAAAAATGGAAACAATCGCTTCAAGAAGGGCACTATGTCAACGAATTGCCGGAGGATTTTTTGTTCCAGACCATGCGATTGGCGGCGCAAATGCGATACTTTCCGAAGCAATTGACAAAGGCGGATGTAAACGTCATGCTGCAAAACGTGAGGAAGTATTGGATGGTATTGACCCGCCTCTTCACGGATTTGTACATCCCTTTGAAAACGTTTGGTGAAAAATACTATGGGCCAATCTACCTCCTGGACGACGATGGGGTCCGGCGCCGGATGATCATTGGCTACACACTGTGGGGACAGCCCAAGGTGATAAACGACCATGACAATTTCACGTGGATGGAACAAGACGTGACAGGGAAGAGTGGGTTCGTGACGGTGTTGGTGAACGAGAATCACGTCCATTGCGCCGATCAACCGTCACCGTACACGCACGGCAATCTATTTTTACATGCTTTGTTGGAGAAAGCGAAGGAACTGGGATGTGTCAGCCCGTCGTATACGTTCCCTTCGTTTTCACCGATTTTGAAGCCGATGGATATATTAATCAAGGCAATGACTCCGAATTGCATGTTGGTGCCGTATCCCCTGTTTTCCGGAGGAAGCATCAAGAACAACGTGGTGGCGCGTGTGACGGCAATACGAGAGATCGAGGCGGGAGAGGAGTGGTACGTGAATTACAAATACGGTTCAAGGACAGAGCGAGACAAAGATGGAAAGCCGTGGTACCCAGCCGCCTGGTGTTTAAGCGAGGAGAACCTAGCCTTCCAGTACAACGCGAAAACGTGGGTGGAGATGTTGGTGCATCCCAGTGTGTATACATAAAGTAATAAAAATAATTAAGTAACTAATTTAAAAGTAATTTTAATCGTTTGTCAAATCGATAGTATCGAGCACAATGGTATTTGCTTCTGGTAACAACTGCAATTGCGGTCGCGAAAATGAAGTATGACGACTAACAGCATTACTGTCCCATTCAACATTATATTGTTCTCCATGTCCAACTACTATCCCAACAATTGTTCCTTCTGTTATCTCATGTCTATATAACGTACGTATATAACGTACACGACGACCAACTCTCCATTCCGACGAAGGAGATCGTGCCTCATTAAACTCCAATCGAACTTGCGATTGACGTTCATCATTTTGGATTTTTTTAACCTTCAACATTTCGTCCGATGTTTGTGTTTGTATATTGAATTTTTCAACACGTGTAAATGTTTGTCTACATGTTGGACATGTATTGTGTTTTTTGGACCATGTCTCGATACATTTAAAGCAAAAGAGATGATCACATGGCCCACGCTTCATATCTCCATGGTCTTTCCATTTTATTCTAGTATCTAAAATACCACGAACGGTAATTGCATTCCAACAGATACCACAATCTCCACCATTAATTGTTTGTTTCATAATATATCTTTCCTTATCACGGCAACATGGTGCTGTTTTTTTCTTTCTCAACCAATCCGATGGTAGTTTTGTTTTGGGTTTTTTTCTGGTTCTTCTCTTCCATGCTTTTCTTATATTGCATTTAGGCATCTTATTGTTTATTTTTGTTTATTTTTATATATTGCTTATTGTTATATATTGTTTATATCATATATATATATATATATATATATATATGATATATGTTTATTGATAATATATATATATTATTATTATTAGTATTTATTCATTTTTTTTTGGAGTTAGTTTGCAAAAAAATGCGTTTTTTTTTGCTGCTGAAAACTAAAAAAATGAACTCCAAAAAATGAATGATAATACTAACTAATATATAAAACTAAATATATATATATATATATATATATATAGATATTATATCTATATACATATATGTATCATATCTATATACAGATATATATATTTAATACATTATTAACATCATATATATAACATCATGGCAAGTCTAATAAACGATATGTCGTTGCAAGAATTGATTGAAACTATGGAAATCATTTTGGTTACAGATGAAAATGCTTTTAAAAAAAAGCATGTTGTGTGTTTGGAAAATGTCAAAAAGGAGGAAAAAACCATGCGTGGTGTGGTTGCTGCTGTAGATATACCAAAAGGATCATGCTGGTTGGAAAGGAAAACATATTCCGTAACTAAATATATAGTGAATCAATTCAGTGGATCGGAATTACCTATGGATTCATTGATGAAGGAGATGATGGAGCCATACGAAAACAAAACATATGCTGATTTTTTAACCGTGTTTGGATACAAAGATATAAATATGTCGTTGAACAATGTTGTGTCGACATCGATATCGAACGGTGCTCCTCTTCTTTCTATGTTGAATCACGATATAAACGGCAACGTGGACTATTATTGGTACGGTTACGATCACAAAGATGGAAAAAAGCCTGAAATAATACGCCTTTGTTGCACCAATCGAGTGATTCAGAAAGGAGAAGAATTGACGACGTCTTATTTTTCGTTGCATGACACGGAAGATGTTGTACGCAAGAGGTACTACAAAGATCGTGAATTTGCAATCGAAAAAACGGCGGAGTCGCTGTTATCGATATGGGACTCTGTTAGAGACAGTATCGTAGAGTACATGAAAAAGAATCCAATATTTCTACAAATAAAGCGTGATTTAGTACATACAACTGAGGGGAAACCATGCCTGCTTAAGCAGGATATAAAAAAAGAAGGGAAACTTGGGAAACTTCCCGCCGCCATGCCATCTGATTTTATTGGTAAATTTGTTATTGCAGAGATGTGTAATAGCCATTACACGTTGAATAAGATCAATCACTTGTTGCATATACGATTTTCACAATTGTTTCCATGCTGCGAAACGTTTGTAGAGGATAGGTTGAAGTACATGAAGCGTATTTTCACGCTGTTGGAACCGAAGGATACAAGAAATCAACCACGCAATACAACCAACGACAAAGGCAATTACAATACAAACAAAGGCACCAACGACATGGATGTTGAAGATTCAATTGCAAACTTTGATGGTACGATATTTGATTTTGGGCGTTGGGCTACAGAAGAGAAAGAGCGTATATCGGTCGAATTGGTCAAAAATATAGGTTCGGGGGTGCAGTTAACTGATAAATTAGGTGTGGGTTCTTCAGGAATTGCGTATTTAACAAAGGATGGGCGAGTTGCAAAAATAGTACTTGAATATAATAGTTCGCTCAACGAAATAAAGAATTTTGAAGTTGCAGAAGAAATAGGAAAAATGAATCTTGGACCAAAGGTCTTTCAATATGGCAAACTTCATTTGCCGTATTTAAAAGGTGAAAAGGAAACACTAGAGGCCATAGATGACGCGTCTAGTTTTGTAATTTATGATGATGGTCCAGAAATTATAGAAGAAGGTATACCTTTTTGGTACATCATCATGGAACGACTTTACGATATATCTGCTGCCACTAACAATTCAGAGTATCGAAATAAGCGAAAGGAGGTAAAAACAGCAATAAAATCAAAACTACCAGACGTGGGAGATTTTGAGTTCGGGTTTATCAACAAAGGAATGAAGGTAGATGATTTACGCGCATTTGATTTATTGGATAATGTATTTTCTACATATTTAAGAACTGGCAATCCAGATAATAAATAAAAAAATAAATATTCAAAATAAAAATTTAGTTATTTTCTATTTACAGCCTAAGGCAATTTACAATTAAAAATTTAAAATAAAGTTAACTATTTTCTATAGAATTAAATCTTCTGTATTACCTTAACTCCCTTGAGAACAGGGGGAACGTCCGAAGATTGATAATCTATAATTAATTTTTTCAATTGTGGCGGCCTTCTTGTGATCCATGCAAACTGATCATCACCACTAAATTCACTAGAAAGAGTTAACTCGGTCAATCTTAATTTAGGAAAATTGCTATTCAGAAAGGTTTCAATATCCGACTTTAAAAATGTAGGTACCTATTTTCTATTTACAGCCTTTGTTATACTCCCCTTCAAGTAGGTGATAAACGACATTCGCCTCGCCCCCTCTGTTTTTGGCACAATTTTGGTGTTCCCGTGCCAATACTTGTGCGATTGGCTCAGCACCAGATCTCCCTCTCGAACGTCGATGGCCAATCCATATTCCGGGACCATGTACAGGCCGCCCTCGTACGTCCCGAATTCACAGACGGTCAACGTCGAGAATCCCTCCTTGAGGTCCCCGCGATCGACGTGGTAGGCACTTTCGTAATTCACGTTGATAGCAGCCGTTGACAAGGCGGTATCGCCAATCAAATACTCTTCCCAACCCTCCATGGCCTTTCGATGTATGGCCGCGCGATCCGGCATGTTCGCCTCGAATTGCTCGCCGATGGCATTGAAGAACGGGAGGGAGGCACGCCACTTGTCCGGGAATTCCTTCGTGAAACCTGTGGGCATGGCACAACCTCCTTGGAATCTCCAATAAGTGTACCCCGCCTTGTAACTTTTGACGGGGTTGGACACGGATTCCGTCAGAATTTTACCGCCTTTCACCTCTACCTTGGCCTTTGTGCCTAAGCGATTGGAAACATGAATGGCTTGGACGTGTGGTTTGAATTGTCTTATCTGGTCCAAATCCACCTTTCCCGCCGCGGCGTTGCGACTGAAGGAGGGTTTCATCACCTGGTCGATGTTTCCGTAGATCGATTTGGCCAGTTGTATCCGATCGGTTGGGATGGCACGTTTGCGAAATTTGAGGATCAGTGCCCCGGTCTGGTCGTCGTAGATGTCACAGGGGTGCTCTCCGATGATGGTTGCAGCGTCATGTATGGTAGGCTGGGTCGCTTCTCGTTTCTTCCAGTCGGAGAAGGTGTGGAGGCGAGAAAGACGGTAGGTTTTCATTTTGTTTGCCATAAGAATAAAAAAAAAAGAACACTTAACGCGTATTGTCTTACTTTTTATATTTAAATTGGTATCCATAATGATGTTTCGATCTTCCTCGACACACGTTTACAATGTTTCCTAAAGAAAATACCTTTCCTTCTTGTTTGCTCAAAACACTCCCGGCTTCCGTGACGCTTTGAAACTCCGTCCATTCGCTGTCGGTGGATCGTTTTCCAAGAATCCCGGCTGTAATTATTTTTGGTTTTTTGCGAAACGTCACCTGGATTGGTAGGAGACTTTGACGTAATTGTGACTTTAAATTTTCAATGGAGGTGACGTCTTTACCATTGATTTTCATGATGCGATCTCCAACGACTATTTTCTTCATTTCCTTTATCCCCCGTGTTACCTTTATATGTCCAAAATGACATGTATCACGAACTTTCAAACCAAGTGATGTGGTTGGAAAATTAATTGTGTATTCTTGATTTTCAAATACATCACTTGGTCGTCGTTTTCGTTTGGCATTTTTTCGTTCTGGTATGGTGTAAACACCAATACGCTTTTCCTTTGGTGCTTTCTTTTCTACGTGTTTCAATTGTAACAACTCCAATGCAATATTTTTTTCTTCTTTTGATTCTCTATATTTTCTCATATATTTTCTCATATATTCTTTCCGAGAACGCTTTTCATTTTTTTTACTCTTTTCTTTTTGTTCTAAATCAACAGTTTTTTCTTCTTTTGATTGTTTTTTCCGATATTTTTTTTTACTCTTTTTTTTGTCTTCTGAATTTTCTTTTTGGAAATTTTCTTTTCTTTTCTCCACTTCTTTGGTAAATTGTTCTGGATCGGAAAAAAGCCACGACAATTGTTTCAATGGACAAGTTGTTTCGTGTTTTTTCGCCGCTTGCACCGTAACAAATGATGTTTCACAATGGATACAACGTATGTTAGGCATATTTAAAAATATATAATAATATATGGTATATTATATCAGTTATATATATATATTATGTATTATTTTATTATGTATTATTTTATTTTTTTTATTATTTGGAGCGGTTTACCGCTCTAGAAAAAAAATGGTTGGTAGAAAATCGAATCGAATTATAAGGTTTTTTTCCAAATTGAATTTATTTGGTTTTTCGTCTTTTTTTCGCCAATTCTGCCTTTTCTTCTTCGTAGAAATCAATGCTATTTATTCTTAATTTTCTTCGTTTTTTCGGCTTTCCGTCGTACACCACGATGCAGATCGAGAAGGGGCACTTGCGCTTGTAGGTTTTAAATCGTATACCTTGACGCACGAAGTCAATTTGATCGGCATGTGCCAATACCCAATCGTGCCACCAGTTCACATCCCCTCGCTGGGGAATCAGACAAATGACTTTTTTCCCTTTCTTGGCTTCCTCGACACATTTTTTCATCCATTGTGCAAGGTTGTTGTACGGTGGATTGACGTAATTGACGTCTTTCCACTCGGTCTCGAGCCCCGATGGCATGGTGCTGTTCCAATCGGGTGGGCACGGATCGTGCATCTCCTTCCCGCCGTTGTACCAGTTGCGAATTTTTTCCATGACGTCGTCGGGAGTCTGAGCGTCCTGGTCTTTGCTTGAAAACATCGATTTTTGATAGCCGGTCGCCATGGTGTTTGGCTGGCCCGTCGAATAAAATGGCGCCGAAGTCACCGCAGCGATTTATTTAACTAGTGCAATTTTTCGAAAAGCCCGCTTTGTTTCCACAACCTAACTCAATTTTTCGAAAATTAATGTGTCCGGCGAGAAGTGCCGCGACGAGGAGAAGTATCATTGTGAGTGGAGAGATGTTCATGTTTTTTTATATACAGTCACAGAAAAAAAAAATTTAAAAGTTGTACCGTTTACTCAATAAAATAAAATCGAGCCCAAGTCACCGCAGTGCAGTTCATTTTTTTAAGAATTCCCACCAGAAGTAGTACCGGCCAACTGAATCTTTGGAACAAGGGTATTTCCGGCGACAAGTGCCGCGACGAGGAGGAGTATCATTGTGAGTGGAGAGATGTTCA
>Ga0115013_10001876_pt1 | contig 11944 bp, 9 predicted proteins | sample SouAtlMetagenome_2_FD_88686 | JGI IMG/M metagenome (GOLD analysis project Ga0115013, IMG submission 88686) | Marine eukaryotic phytoplankton communities from Atlantic Ocean - South Atlantic ANT15 Metagenome | ecosystem: Environmental > Aquatic > Marine > Oceanic | place: South Atlantic Ocean...
CAACGGTTTTTCCATAAATTTCTATCGCGCCATAATTTAATTTTTCTAGGCCAGTTATCAACCTTAACAAGGTTGACTTTCCACATCCAGATGAGCCTAGGATTGCAACTATTTCACCCTCAGATACATCCAAATTTATATCATTCAAAATAAAATCACTATCATCATAACTATGCTTTATATTCGATAAACTTAAACTAATTTTCTTTATCATAGCGCTTCTCCAGGTCTCGAACCTTTAATCATTCTTGATAAAATTATAATTGGTATCAGTCCAATTATTACAATAGCAATTGATGGGGCAGCCGCTTCATACATTCGCTCTTCTGAAGCATAATTATACGCCGAGACTGCCAAGGTTTCAAAATTGAAGGGTCTTAAAATTAAAGTAGCAGGTAATTCCTTAATAACCTCAGATCCTACAAGTAAAATACTTGTAAGAAGTCCTGTTTTTACTAGAGGGAAATGAATTTTATACATTAATTTAAAACCTGAGATATTTAAAGTTTTAGAAACATCATCCAATGAGCTACTAACCCTTTGAAAACTAGCTTCAATTGTAGAATTAGACAAAGCATATGATTTTATTATGTAAGCAATTATTAAACCGATTAAACTTCCAGTTAAAATAAAATTAAATTTAAAAAATTCAATATAATTATCAAGAAATGTAAGTAGTTGAGTTATTCCAATAGCAAGAATTAATCCAGGTACTGCATACCCAAGCATGAGGGTTGAGCTAAGAGATGATAGAAATTTATTACCTTGAAAACGAGTAGAAAAATTAATTAGAAAAGAAATCATTGTACATAATAAAGCGGCAATTATTGCAAGTAAAAGAGAATTAAAAGAACTCTCCAAAAAATCTATATTAAAAAAATCTAACTTATAATTAATTGTCCAATTGAGTAATTCAGTTATGGGCAAAATAAACCCCATAAATATTGGAGTAAAACAAAACAGCATTGCGAAAAAATTTTTATAACCTCTCAGTTTTATAATATCATATTTTTTATAAAGAGAATTACTTGATACAAAAGAAGCCTTTCTCCTTGAAATCCTCTCAATGACTAAAAACACTGTTACAAAAATTAAGAGTAATGATGCTAATTGCATTGCAGTATTTAAATCATACATTCCAAACCATGTTCTAAAAATTCCAGTAGTGAATGTTGCAATTGCGAAATGTTCAACAGCGCCAAAGTCTGATAGTGTCTCCATAATAACAAGAGCTAAGCCTGCAAAAATAGCAGGTCTAATAAGTGGTATAGATAATTTAAAGAATGCCCCTACTCCACTTAAACCTAAAACCCTTCCAGCCTCAATAATTGAAATCGATTGATTTATAAAAGCCATTCTTGAAACAAGATAAACATATGGATAAAGGGTAAAAGAAAAAACAGCTATTGCTCCATATATGTTCCTAACATTTGGAAAAAAAACTTTTTTATCTTCAAATAAAAAAATATTATTTAGTAATATATTAGCACTTCCATAAGTATCAAAAATCTCCGTAAATGTATAAGCTAAGATATACGGTGGTACAGCAAGAGGAAGTATTAAAGCCCATTCAAAAAAAGATTTACCTGCAAAATTATAATAAGTTACAAGCCATGATGATAAAACTCCTATCAATACTACAAAAAAGGAAACTCCAATAATTAGCAAAATTGAATTTATTATATATTCAGAAAGGACATAATTATATAAATGAAACCAGTTCTCGGAAAATCCATAAAAAAGACTAGATAAAACTATAATTACTGGTGCAACAAAAAGTAAAAATAAAAAAATCGGTAAAATTTTAAGTGAAGATTCAAAGAGAGAATTATAAAACATAATATTTTCGCAAATTATTTATTAAAGTATAAATGAAAAATCATTTTTATTATATCAATATAAATTTTATCTCCAACCCGCCCTATCCATCAATCTTACAGCTTCAGAATTATATTTACCAAAATCTGATGCATATGTTTCATCTGTTTTAAAATTTGTTCCAAATTTAGCAATAATTTTACTTGGCATTATATGGCTTTTTATTGGGTATTCATATGTATTATCAACTATATGCTTTTGAACTTTATCAGTTAAAAGATATTCAATAAATTTTTCTGCATTAGATGGATTTGGAGCATTTTTCAATATGCCTGCTCCACTAATATTAATATGCGTTCCACCATCAGCTTGACCTGGAAATATCATAGAAACTTTTTCAGCAGCTTTTTTTTGATCAACACCCTTCTCACCTGATAGCATCAACCCAATATAATAAGTATTAGCTATAGCAATATCTGCTTCGCCATTAGCAACTGCTAAAATTTGAGAACGGTCATTACCTTGAGGCTTCCTAGCAAAATTTTTAACAATCCCTTTTGCCCATTTTTCTGTTCTTTCAATTCCAATACTAGATATAAGAGACGCTACAAGAGATTGATTATAAATATTTCCTGAGCTCCTTACTACCAATCTACCTTTCCACTTTGGATCTGCAAGATCTTCATAGGTTATATTCATAATTTCTATATCATTTACTCTTTCTGGATTATAAAAAATTACTCTTGATCTTTTTGCAATACCAACCCACTCATTATTAGGACCCCTTGCACTATCAGGTACTGTTTTAACTATTTTTTCTGATAGAATCTCTCTAAACATTCCATCTTTTTGAATCTTCCACAGATTTCCCGCATCAGAAGTTATAAATAAATCAGCTGGTGAATTTTTACCCTCTAGCCTTAATCTTTCCATCAGGGCTTTTCCCTTTCCAGAAATAATATTTACTTTAATTCCTGTTAAATTTGTAAAGTCCTCGTATATGGATTCATCAGAATCATAATGACGAGAGGTGTAAACATTAACCTCGCTTGCAAATGACTGATAAGAAAAAATAAATAATAATAAAGTAACGAAAAAAAGCTTATAGAAATATTTCATATTAAAACCTGCATTAAGAACCTAAATTAGTTTTATTGTTATTAATAATTATTTGCAATAATATTTATAAATAGTTAAGTCTAAATTAAATCAAAAACAATTTTAAGTATTATTAAGCAAAGTCCTAAAAATATTAATAAACCTAAAATAATGACAACCGATTTTAAAAAGATATAATTGTTTTTCATTACTAATTTCTACTAGCTGAGAATAATTGAAAAACATTGTAACACATAAAGTTAAAAAAGAATTATCTGAAATAAGACTAGATCAGTTTCTAAAGCAAAATATCAGTGACCTGAGTAGAACTAGAATAAAAAAGCTTATTATTGATGGTTTTTTGAAACTAAATAATAAAATAATTATAGATCCATCATACACTGTTAAAGAGAATGATATCTGTATTCTAAAAATTCCTGATGCAGTAGAGGCGAAGCCAGCAGGTGAAAAAATTGATCTTGAAATTATTTATGAAGATAGTGACCTAATAGTTGTTAATAAACAAAAAGGATTGGTAGTACACCCTGCCCCTGGTAATCCCAATAAAACACTAGTAAATGCATTAATCAATCACTGCGGGAATAGTTTATCTGGAATAGGAGGAGAAAAAAGACCTGGTATCATTCATAGACTTGATAAAGATACAAGCGGCCTTTTAGTGGTAGCAAAAAATGATAGATCACATAACGGTTTGGCCTCACAGTTTAAAAATCATGGTAAAGATGGAAAATTGATGAGGGCTTATAAAGCTATTGTCTGGGGTATACCAACTTTTTCATCTGGAAAAATATCAACTTTTATAGGAAGATCTGATCGAAATAGAAAAAAAATGATGGTTTTTAATGATGAAAAATATAAATCAAAAGAGGCTATAACACATTGGAAGGTATTAAAGAAAAACGATGAAAATAATATTACGCTAATTGAGTGTAATTTAGAGACAGGACGAACCCACCAAATTAGAGTTCATTTAGATCATATTTCTCACCCCGTATTAGGAGACCCTTTGTATGGACATGGCTACAAAACAAGAGTTAATAAATTAAGGTCCACTATGAAAACTTTAGTAGAAAAACATGGCAATGCTCAAGCTTTGCATGCATATAAACTTGGATTTGAACACCCTATTACCAATAAAAATTTAATTTTTGAAACTGATCCCCCTGAAACTATGAAAAAAATTATAGAATCTTTTTAATAAGAAACCTTTACATACATTAAAAAAATAACCATATATTAATTATATATTTTTAAGAGGATATTATGAATCTTCCTGTTTTATCAGGTGAAATTGGCTTAAAAAACTATCTTGAAGAAATTAAAAAATTTCCTATGCTTAGTGCGGATGAAGAATATACACTAGCAAATAGATGGAAAGTTCATAAAGATACCGATGCAGCTCATACACTTGTTACAAGTCATTTAAGGTTAGTAGCCAAAATAGCAATGGGTTATAGAGGATATGGCCTTCCTATAACTGATATTATATCAGAGGGAAATATAGGATTAATGCAAGCGGCTCAAAAATTTGATCCAGAAAAAGGCTTTAGGTTAACTACTTATGCAATGTGGTGGATTAAAGCTGCTATGCAAGAATATATTCTTAGATCATGGTCGCTGGTTAAAATTGGAACAACAGCAATACAAAAAAAATTATTTTTCAATCTTAGAAGCGCAAAAAACAGAATACAAGCATATGAGGAAGGTGATCTGAATCCGGAAAATCTAAAAAAAATATCTGATCAACTGAATGCCCCAGAAAAAGAAATTATTAATATGAACAGAAGACTTTCTGGTGGAGACCCCTCTTTAAACTCTCCGGTATCGGATAGTGAGCAAACACTCGAATGGCAAGATTGGTTAGTTGCTGATGAACCAAATCAGGAAGAGAGCTATTCAAGTCAAGAGGAGGATACACTAAGAAAAGAACTGATAAATGATTCTCTTTTAGTTTTAAATGAAAGAGAATTAGATATCATTCAAACAAGAAGGTTAAGTGATGATCCTTCTACCCTTGAGGAATTAAGCTCCAAATATGATATTAGCAGAGAACGTGTAAGACAAATTGAAGTTAGGGCACTTGAAAAAATGAAAGAAAGCTTGGAAAAAAGTATGAAAGAACGAAATATTGTTGATATTTAGTAATTATTAATCATATGCCAAAGATCGTTAATTATATTAATTAGTTCATTAAAGAAAAAATCATCTTTATCTATTAACCCTATACAATGTAAATCATATTTTGGGTGGCCATACCCTGCAAACTCCCAATCAATAATTTTCATACCCTTGTCAGTTTTAATAATATTTGCTGGATTTAAATCATGGTGACAAAGTACTGGTGACCAATTTTTATTTTGAAAGTTCTCTAGATGAGGATAAAATTTTTCAAGCCTTTTTTTTAATTTATTATCAATCGTTGATTTTTGGCTAATAGTTTTTTGATATTTTTTAATATGTTTCAAATAATTAAACTTAGGTAATCCAATTTCAATTTTCTGATATTTTTCAATTATTTTTTTTAGAATAGCTCTATCATTTAATGAGAAATTATTTTTTGAACAAACAGATCCATCAATATACTCTGTAATTAAAAATTTGAGTTGAGGATCAGAAAAAATTATCTTAGGAGCTATTTCGATTTCCTTAATAGCGTTTAAAATTATAATTTCATTTTTTCTACTAATATTAAATTTATTACTTTTTAGTGAATTTATTCTTAAAATATATTTTCTTTCATTTTCATCATCACTAATTAAAAAACTATTATTAACTTTTCCATTTTGTAATTTTTTAAAAGAAATTTTTTTTAAATTAAAATTTAAGTCTGTTTTTTCTATTAATTTAATTAATTCACTATTTTTGTTCATAATAGGATTTTCGCCAATTTATAAAGCCAAGGATAGATATTACTTGATAACTTAATAGCAGCAATGCAGTTAAATAAAGCTCTTTATCAATATTCAAGAAAATACCCACACCATTAATAACTAACCAATAAAGCCAGTTTGATAAAATTTTTTGAGTAACCATGTAAGTTGTAAAAACAGAACCCCAAGTAGTAAATGAGTCAAGATAAGGTCTCGCTGCCTCTGTATTATTTAAGAGCAAGCCCGATAGTAAACTTAAAACTATAATCAAAATTACAGAGGCAAAATGCTTCTTAAGCGACCATTCTTTTATAGATAAATTAATTTTTTCTTTTCTATTACTCCAATTTATCCATCCATAAATCGCCATTAATAAATAATAGATATTAAGAATAGACTCCATATATAGTGAAACATCCCAATATAAATAAATGTAGATCGAAGTACTAAGGAATGCTGCATACCAGCATAAAATATTTTGTCTTACAGCTAGCAATAAATAAGCAATAGCAAAAATAACTGCAAAAACCTCAAGAAGCATCATTTAAACTCTTTTAAAAAAATCTCTTACCATTAATACCGAATACTCTTGGTGCAGCATACTGATTATACTGTTCAGTTATATAAAATTTTCTTGGATCGTTTCCAAAGCTACCAAAACCTCTTGTCTGATAATCTTCATCAGTGATATTTTTTCCATAAAAATTGATTTCGTAGGAATTTTTCTTATAAGAAATCACAAAATTTAAAAGATTATAACTTTTAGATTTAGAATCATGTCTATCTGAAAAATAAAATTCGTCTTTTGCCTCAAGATTTAAATTAAAGAATAAATTTTCACTTAAATTATAGTTTAATGATAAATTAAATTGATATTTTGGAGCGTGTGACTGTTCTCTTCCAGATAAATCAAAACCTCTGCCGTTTCCAGGATCAGCATTAATATGAGAATAGCTAATAAAGTTTTTAAATTCTGTTTCAAGAAATCCTAGAGTTGAAAAAATTTCTACTTTATTGTTTAGTATCCAAAGAAATTCGAGTTCAAGACCATAATTACTTCCTGAAGCAGCATTCCCAATATAATCCGAAAAGCTGCATGGACAATCTCCTCCCACAATTCCGCTATCTATTGAGGTAACTAAACTTTGTTTGGTTTGAACATCATCTCGATCTTGATAAAAAACGGAAGCTTGAAGAAAAATAGTTTTATTTTGATTATTTGTTTTTATACCTAACTCATAATTCCACATTGTTTCAGAATCATAGTTAAGATTTTCTTGTCTAATTTGACCGTCAATATTTACACCGCCTGGCTTATATCCTCTCGATAACAGAGCATAAATCATAGAATTTTTATTTATTTGATTTTGTAAAGAAATTTGGCCTCCCCAAAAATTTTCAGATTTGGAGTAATTATTATCAAAAAGACAGCTGTCTGGCCTTGGGTAAATTGCTATACAGAAAAAACCTTCGGGCACAGGTCCATTATTATCTAAATAATCAGCCTTCCTATCTTCATACCTCAAGCCGGCTTGAAACTTTATCTTACCTGTAAGGTTGTTTGTAAATTGACCATAAATTGCTGAGTTTCTTGTATCAAAAGAACTTTTAAAATCATTCTGCAAATAAGTATATTTTCTTATAAGATTTATATCCTGATCCCTATTGTATAAACCAATCACCCAATTAATATTTTTAGAATTTGAAATATACCGTAAATCTATAGAATGATTTTTATTATCACGATTGAAGCTATCAAAAGATGAGTACCACCAATCAAAACCAAATAACTTTGAGTCGCAGGGTGTTTTGTCACAAATTCCTGTATTACTCCAGTCTTCATCATAAGCATAACCAAGCTCTGAGTCAGCAAAACTAGCTAGAATTTCGATAGCATCACTATTTCTAAGAATCTTTTCAATTTTAGTAGATACTGCAGTGGTCCTCTGCCTGTCATAGCCGGGTTCATCAGAATATGTAGTACGAGTATTATCAAGACTAAATGCGTCATAACCATTATCAATATCAGCATAAAAAATATTTAAAATTAATTTCGTACTATCATTATTTTTTGTAAATTTAGCCCTAGAAATTGTTTCATTAATATCGTTTGTATCATCTCTGTTTAAGAATACGTTTTTGATAAATCCATCGCTTTTTGAATTCTTAAAGCCTAGCCTGTAGCCAAAATTATTATCATTTGAATTACTTATAATAACGCCAAAATCTTTTCCCCCAAATTCTGAAATTGAGCCAGATATTTCTGAATAAAAGTCCTCGGTTGGATCGTTACTAACAATATTTATTAAACCTGCTAGAGCATTTGCTCCATAGAGAGTTCCTTGAGGACCTCTAAGAACCTCTACTTGCTTTACATCAAATGTTGATGCTCCTAAAGCAATACCTGTGAAATCTATACCATCTATAATAACTCCAACGGAATAATTTACGGGTTCTGTAAATTCACTTCTTTCACCAATACCTCTAATTTGATAAAACTTTCCTCTTGATGCGCCGGATGAGTAATTTACGTTCGGAGTTATAAAGAGCAAATCCTCTAAATGGTTAGCATTTCTTTTAAAGATATCATTTTCGGTAATAACAGAAATACTTGAAGAAATATTATATGCGTCAATATCATTGAACTCAGCTGTTACAACAATTTCATCTATTCTTGATTGAGATTGAGTTTCTTGGGCTGACAAAAAATTAATGTTAAAGATTAAAAGATAAGCATAAAAAAAATATCGCATAAAATTACTCCTACAAATTATACTATGCAGAAACGATTAATATGGCTGTAGAGAAAATCCATTCCTACGCCGGCATTAACCGGATCAGGTTCAAAGGGATTGGTTAAAACCATCTCAGCCAATTGGCACCCCTTGGACTTATGTTTTGTTATATCGGTTTATTGATGCTTGCAAGTAAAATTTAATCTTCAAAAGGGTCTTTAACTAAAATTGTATCTTCTCGCTCAGGACTTGTTGATAAAAGAGAAACTGAACAACCAATTAGTTCCTCTAATCTTTTGACATATTTTATCGCTTCTGCTGGAAGTTGACTCCAACTTCGAGCACCATATGTAGAATCACTCCATCCTTTTATATCTTCATAAATAGGTTCAACCCTAAATTGGTCTTCAGATGCTATAGGTAGATAATCAATTTTTTTACCATCAAGCTCATATCCGATACAAATTTTTATGGTTTCAAATCCGTCTAAAACATCAAGTTTCGTTAGGGCAATACCATCAATTCCACCAACCTCTATTGCATGCCTAACCATAACAGCATCAATCCATCCACATCTTCTTTTTCTTCCAGTATTTGTTCCAAACTCATGCCCCTTTTTCCCAAGCTTTTCTCCAATTTCATTTTCTTGCTCAGTCGGAAAAGGCCCTTCACCTACTCGAGTTGTATAAGCTTTAGTAATTCCAAGCACAAAATTTAATGCTTTTGTATTTTGTCCAACCCCTGATAAAGCAGTTGGTGAAATCGTATTTGAAGATGTTACGAAAGGATATGTTCCGTGGTCAACATCTAACATTACACCTTGCGCACCCTCAAATAATATTCTTTTCCCTGCTTTCCTGGCATCTGAAAGAATTGAAGAGACTCTTGCCTTGAAAGGCAAAATTTCATTGGTTATTGATGTTAATTCATTGAAAACTTCTGAAGGACTTAACTCTTCATGCCCCATTCCTCTTAAGACAATATTATGATGATTTACCAGCCTCTCAACTTTACCAGATAAAGTATCTTTATTTGCTAAGTCCGCTAAACGAATTGACCTTCTTCCAACTTTATCTTCATATGCAGGACCTATTCCTCTTTTGGTAGTACCAATTTTTACATTTTTATTATTACCCTCTCTTAAAGAGTCGAGTTTTTGGTGTAAGGGTAAAATTAGAGAAGCATTTTCAGCAATTTTTAAGTTATCAGGAGTAACTTTAATGCCTAAATCAGTTATATATTTAATTTCCTTTGATAGGGCCCATGGATCAATTACCACACCGTTACCAATTACAGATAGTTTTCCACCTCTAACTATTCCTGAGGGTAACAAAGCTAATTTATAAGTAACACCATCAATAACAAGAGTATGACCAGCATTATGGCCACCTTGAAATCTAACAACAACATCAGATCTACTTGATAGCCAATCGACAATTTTTCCTTTTCCTTCGTCTCCCCACTGAGAACCAATAACAGCTACATTTGCCAATTTAAATTCCTCTTTTTTTACATAATATTGAAGTTTAAACTTTTTACATTTACAACTGACTCAAGCTTTTTCACTTCATCAATTACTTTTTCATTTACCGGGCTATCAATACCAATAAGAGCCATGGCATCTTTTAAGGGTGCGGTTCGTCCTAAGTTAAAACTTGCAATATTTATGCCTTCGTTTCCTAAAATATTTCCTAGACTCCCTATTAACCCAGGAACATCATTATTAGTAACATAGAGCATATTTGCCATTAATTCAGCCTCTAAATTAATTCCATTTATTTGAACTATTCTTGGTTTACCATCAGAAAATGTTGTTCCACCAATTGAAAAGGTTTCCTTTTTTGATATCAAAGAAATACGAATATAACTTTCATAAGCACTATATTCGTCCTTTTTTGTCTCCGTAATTGCAATACCTTTGTCTCTAGCAATAGATGGAGCACTAACCATATTTATATCTGGAAATGATGCATTTAAAATACCTGCAACTGCAGCAGATGTTATTGGTGAACAATTATAATCAGATACGTCTCCTACATAATCTATTGATATTTCATTATAATCAGAAGGCATTAATTGCCCAACAAATAAACCTAATTGCTCAGAAACTTTTGTAAAAGGTTTTAATATTGGGGCTTCACTAGCACTAATTGATGGCATATTGATAGCATTTGTTACAGCTCCAGTTGTTAAAAAATCTGACATTTGATCAGCTACTTGAAGGGCAACATTTTCTTGAGCCTCAAGCGTTGATGCACCTAAGTGAGGCGTCCAAATAACCTCATCCATCCCAAAGAAGATACTTTCAGTGGCTGGCTCTACCTCAAAAACATCTATAGCAGCACCAGATACTTTTCCTTTTTCAATATTTTTTTTAAGTGCTTTTTCATCAACTAATCCACCCCTTGCACAATTAACAATTCTAACACCATCTTTGCACTTTTGAAGAGAGTCTTCGTTAATTATATTCGCAGTCTGATCTGTCATTGGAACATGCAAAGTAATAATATCACTTGAAGAAAGTAGTTCATCAAATTCAATTTTTTTTACTTTAAGCTCTAATGCTTTTTCTTCTGTAAGAAATGGATCATATGCCAAAACTTTCATTTTTAGACCTAGCGCTCTATCAGCTACTATAGATCCAATATTTCCACAACCAATAAGGCCAAGAGTTTTACCAGTAATTTCAGTACCCATATATTTTGATTTTTCCCACTTACCCTTATGAGTAGATTCATTAGCCTGAGGGATATTTCTTACTAAAGACATTATCAATGATATGGCATGTTCAGCAGTTGTTATTGCATTTCCAAAAGGTGTATTCATTACTGCAACACCCTTTGAAGTTGCATAAGGGATATCTACATTATCTACACCAATTCCCGCTCTACCAACTACTTTAAGATTTTTTGCAGCATCAAGAACTTTTTGGGTTACTTTTGTTGAAGACCTAATGGCTAAACCATCATATTTATCTATAATTTTTATTAATTCATCTCTCTCAAGGCCAGTGATGACATCAACATCTATTCCTCTTTCTATGAAAATTTTTTCAGCTTTAGGGCTTAATTTATCAGAAATTAATACTTTTGGCATAACTAGCTCCTTAATTGCTATCGATATTGGTTAGAGCTTTCTCATAAGCCCAGTCAATCCAAGGTAAAAGTTTTTCAACATCAGAACTTTCAACTGTAGCTCCAGTCCATATTCTTAAACCAGGGGGTGCACTTCTATGATTAACAATATCAAAGGCAACCTCCTCCTCTTCAAGAATAGAGCCTATCTCTTTTGCAAGCTTTCTTTGCCATTCTTCATCTTTATTAATTATTTCAGCCTTATTAAACTTTAGACAAACTGATGTATTAGATCTTGATTCAACTCTATCACACAAGAAATCAAAAA
>Ga0115013_10001877_pt1 | contig 11942 bp, 7 predicted proteins | sample SouAtlMetagenome_2_FD_88686 | JGI IMG/M metagenome (GOLD analysis project Ga0115013, IMG submission 88686) | Marine eukaryotic phytoplankton communities from Atlantic Ocean - South Atlantic ANT15 Metagenome | ecosystem: Environmental > Aquatic > Marine > Oceanic | place: South Atlantic Ocean...
CAAGGTTCTGTTTCGATAATAGGTCAATAGGGACTACAAAGAAGCTCCTTGAGAAATCAAGGAGTTTTTATTTTGAAGTCAAATGATGCTTGCATCCATTTGATGAAAAAACACAAATTCTCATTATGAAATCATGAGAGCTTCTTTGTACAAACGAAGTGGTGTGTTTGTTAAGTACAAAACCATAGAAAAAATTAGCTATCTTTCTACTATGAATAATCGATTAGAAAAACTTTTATGGAACGTCCGATACGTGACATTATTAGCCGTTATACTTTCAATTATCTCTTCTATTTACCTTATGATTCTTGGGAGTTGGGAAATTATTGAAGCAATTCTATTTTACAACCCGCTGATTGACTCCGCTATTTCTGAAAACAATGAACTTCTTTTCAAAATAATTTCTTCTATAGATTTATTTTTAATTGCAATCGTATTGTTAATTTTTGGTTTTGGTATTTATGAACTTTTTGTCAGTGAAATTGATTTTACGCATTCGAAGTTTAAAGAGTCGACTTTAATTATTCGAGATTTAGATCAATTAAAAAATAAAATCATCAAGGTCATTATTATCGTATTAATCGTAAAGTTTTTTGAGAAAATACTGAAGTACTCCGAGAGTTTTTCATCTACAACTGACATTCTCTATTTTGGTTTGTCAATCCTTTCGATTTGTGTAGGATATTACTTGCTCAACAGGAAATAAATTTCCTTTTTTAAGGCTTCCGAATATTTTCCACCAGATCTTGAATGTCTTTGCTCGGTGCTGGAGTTCTGCTGCTGATGATGAGGGTGACAACAAAATTGGCAATCATCGCGATGCTTCCAAAGCCCTCAGGCGAGATCCCGAACCACCAATCGGCTTTGGTACCTCCCCCAAACCATCCAAACTTAAACTTAACCATATAGAATAGCATCAGTGTTACCCCCACCAGCATACCACTAATCGCACCTTCTTTGTTGATGCGTTTGGAGAATATTCCAAGTAATATGGCTGGGAAGAACGATGAAGCTGCCAGTCCAAATGCCAAGGCAACCGTAGCTGCTACAAAGCCAGGAGGATTAATCCCAAAATAACCTGCCAGACACACCGCTCCTGTTGCAGCGATGCGTGCAGCGATCAGTTCACCTTTTTCAGAGATATTGGGCATCACCATTTTTTTAAGAAGATCATGTGATACCGCAGATGAGATGACAAGCAGTAGTCCTGCTGCGGTGGACAGTGCTGCGGCTAGTGCGCCTGCTGCCAAGAGAGCAATCACCCAGTTGGGAAGCTGTGCGATCTCTGGGTTGGCAAGTACCATGATGTCTGCATCTACTGTAAGCTCGTTGGTTGTGGTGTCGGCCGTGTATTGAATCAGGCCATCTTCGTTTTTGTCTGTAAAGCCAAGCAGACCTGTGGTCTCCCATTTGTCAAACCACTCTGGCATCTCTTCATAGGGTTGGTTGCTTACTGTCTCTATAAGGTTAGTTCTTGAAAACACTGCAATCGCAGGTGCCGTGGTGTAGAGAATGGCAATAAACAACAGTGCCCATCCTGCTGACTTTCGTGCATCGCTGACTTTCTTAACTGTAAAGAAGCGTACAATCACGTGTGGTAGCCCTGCTGTTCCAACCATCAGTGCCATAGTGATGCAAAACACATCTAGCATGGATTTACTCCCTGAGGTGTATTCATGAAAGCCTAGTTCTCTATGTAAGCCATCGAGCTTGTCCAAAAGGTATACCCCGTCTGCACCACTCGATCCAAAGCCGAGTTGTGGGATTACATTGCCTGTGACTAAAAAGGAGATATAGATCGCTGGGACCATAAAAGCAAAAATGAGTACGCAGTACTGCGCTACTTGGGTGTAAGTAATTCCTTTCATACCGCCAAGGACTGCATAAAACAACACAATCCCCATACCAATAAGAACGCCTGTTACAATATCTACTTCTAGGTATCTAGAGAATACTACTCCTACCCCACGCATCTGTCCAGCGATATAAGTAAAAGAAACAATCAGCGCACAAAACACAGCTACCGAGCGTGCCGTGTTTGAGTAATACCTGTCCCCGATAAAGTCAGGCACAGTGAACTTGCCAAATTTTCTAAGATATGGCGCTAAGAGTAAGGCCAGCAGTACATAGCCCCCTGTCCAGCCCATAAGGTACACAGACCCATCATAGCCCCCAAAGGAGATAATCCCTGCCATGGATATAAACGATGCTGCCGACATCCAGTCAGCTGCCGTTGCCATCCCATTGGCAATGGGGTGAACCCCTCCGCCTGCGACATAAAACTCTTTTGTGGAGCCAGCACGCGACCAAATCGCAATGCCGATATACAATGAAAAACTAAGGCCAACTGCTATCCATATCCAATACTGAAGTTCCATAGTCTAGTTGTTTTGGGTTTGATCGAGTTTATTCATAAGGTAGATGTAGGTGAAAATAATGACAACAAAGCCAAAAATAGACCCCTGCTGGGCAAACCAAAAGCCAAGTTTAAAACCGCCGATTTGAATGGTGTTTAACTGCTCTACAAATAAAATCCCACAGCCAAATGAGACAATAAACCAAAGACTCAGAAGGATACTGATGTAGCAAATGTTTTTCTTCCAATAGGTGTTTTTCATAATTTAAATATTAAATTAATTACGTAACCGATTTACAAAACCCGCAAAACCAAAGATGATGATATAGCACGGGATAAGGATATAGTAGCTTTCTTGTGCAGAAGTGGCCAGGGCATCAGAAGACGAAAGCCCTGACTGCATGAGGGCTTCCTTCCCTTGATCTACTAGTCTTCCGTATAAAGGTGGTATAATCGCTCCTCCAGCAATCGCCATAATCAATAAGGCAGATGCCGTTTTGGTGTGTTTACCCAATCCCTCGAGAGTAAGTGGCCAGACTGCAGGCCATACCAATGCGTTAGCAATTCCTAAGGCCGCAACAAACAAAACAGATGTAAATCCGTCCGTTGTCAAAATTAAAACACTAAATACGATTCCCAGTAAAGCACTGATTTGTAGTGCTTTTTGCTGGCTAATGTACTTTGGGATTAAAACTACCCCTAGAGCATAGGTTGCTACCATGGCCATGAGTGTGAATGTGGTAAAAAACTTGGCGGTAGAGGCCGAGATGCCAAGAGCAATCCCATAGGCAATAATGGAGTCTCCAGCAATGACTTCAGCGCCAACATACACAAACAGGCTCAGCATCCCAAGCCATAAATGTGGATATTGAAATATCGTTTTTTGTGACTCTCCACTTGATTGTGAATTGGTTTCCATTGCCATCTCTACATTAGGTAGTGGTGCTTTACGCATCAAAAGACCCAACACAAATAGGACAATAGCCATAACCACATAAGGGATAAATACACTATCGGCCATTTGATCTAATAATGTCGCTTTTTCACTAGCTGATACGCTATCGATTTTGGCATTAACTTCATCAATTCCTTTGAGAAGAATCGTTCCAAAAATAAGCGATCCCAAAGCCCCAGCAACCTTATTGGCAATCCCCATAATCGCAATGCGTTGGGCACCACTTTCTATGGGGCCAAGTATGGTGATGTATGGATTGGCAGCGGTTTGCAAAATGGTCATCCCCGTACCTTGTATAAAAATTCCCGTCAAGAACATCCAATAGGTACGTGCTTCAGCAGCTGGAATAAATACAAGTGCACCGATCGCCATAATAAAGAGCCCAACTGACATACCCATTTTATAACCTACCTTTTCAAGAAGGTATGAAGCAGGAAGTGCCATAACTACAAAAGAGATGTAAGAGGCCGAAGCCACTAAGTACGACTGTGCCTCCGTGAGTTCATTGATGGTTTTCATAAAGGGAATCAAAGCCCCGTTGACCCAAGTGATAAATCCAAAAATGAAAAAAAGTCCTGCGATAATGACAATCGCAGTTTTGTTGTTTGCGTTGGTATTCATTTGTTGTTTTTTTCAATATAAATAATTTAGCTTAAATAATATAACCTATTTTGAAACTAGATTCTAAAAAAAATTATTTATTTATTGACTTTATAGTTCCTTTGTTTTTTATTAAATAACCAAGTTAGTAATTGAAAAATAAATATATCTTAAAGAATAAGTGATAATTTTAAATTGCAGTCAAAATGCAGCGCATTTTCATTCTTACTTTCAATTAGTAGAATCTAAATTTGAAGTATGAAACAAACAAGCCTATTTGTCCTAATTATTGCCATTTCTTTTTCTGCTTGTACAACTAAAAATACGTCAGAGAATCGCACACTCACGTCTTATGTCAATCCGTTTGTTGGAACGGGAGGCCATGGTCACACTTATCCTGGAGCAACAATGCCTTTTGGGATGATGCAATTAAGTCCAGACACAAGGTTAGATGGTTGGGACGGGTGTTCTGGCTATCACTATACCGACAATCATATTTACGGCTTTTCACACACCCATTTGTCAGGTACTGGTATTTTAGATTATGGAGACGTTTTGCTAATGCCTACAAATGAGGTCGTTTTTAATAATGGAGCTGATGGAGAGAAGGGATACCGTTCATCTTTTTCTCATGACAACGAAATTGCAACTCCAGGATACTACGGCGTAAATTTAGACGAGACGAATATCGATGTTTCGCTAACGGTTTCTGAGCGCAGTGGAATTCACAACTATACCTTCCCCTCAGGTTCAGATCAAGTAGTTGTACTCGACTTAGTTCATAGGGATATTGTTTTGGATTCAAAACTTGATATAATCGATAAGTCTCACATCACAGGTTACCGATTTTCTCGTTCATGGGCACAAGATCAAAGACTGTTTTATGATATTTTATTTTCTCGCCCATATATTGATGTGGTTGTCGAAAATAATTTGAATGCAGGAGAATCTGTAAGAGCTGCGTTTATTTTTGATTCTGTGGAATCCAACGAACTTGAAGTTCGCGTTGGCATTTCTGCAGTTGATCAAAAAGGGGCTTTGCAAAATAGAAAGCATGAGCTCGATGGCAGATCTTTTGAAGATGTTCTTCAAATTGCTGAAAGCACTTGGGAGCAGCAATTAAACAAAATCGTCGTGGAAACATACAATGAGGAAGATAAATTCAATTTTTACACTTCGTTATATCATACGATGCTCGCACCAAACCTTTATCAGGATGTAGACGGACGATACAGGGGTATGGATATGAAAATTCACCAAGATAAAGAGACGACTTATTACACTATTTTTTCGCTTTGGGACACCTATAGAGCAGCCCATCCTTTATATACCCTCATCGAGCAAGAAAGAACGAATGATTTTATTCGTACATTCATAAATAAATACGAAGAAGGTGGCATTATGCCCATTTGGGATTTAGCTGGTAATTATACAAATACGATGATTGGGTATCATGCCGTTCCTGTGATTGCAGATGCCTATCAAAAAGGAATTCGAGATTATGATGTTGCAAAGGCATTTGAAGCGATGAAACACTCTGCTACTAGAGATGATCATGGGTTGGATAGCTATAAAAAATATGGATTTATCCCTGTCGAAATAGAGTCAGAATCAGTTTCAAAAACACTAGAATATGCGTATGACGACTGGACCATTGCAATGATGGCCAAAGAGCTAGGAAATTTGGATGACTATAAAACCTATTTACAACGTGCTCAACACTACAAGAATGTATTTGACCCAGAAACCAACTTTATGAGAGGTCGTTTTCACAACAAATGGTATTCACCTTTTGACCCTTATGAAGTGAATTTTAATTACACTGAAGCCAATTCATGGCAATACAGCTTTTATGTTCCGCAAGACATTTCAGGACATATGTCACTTATAGGTGGAAAAACATCTTTTGAAAGTATGCTCGATGAACTGTTTTCAGCAAGTACAGAAACATCTGGTCGTTATCAAGCAGATATTACAGGCTTGATTGGTCAATATGCTCATGGAAATGAGCCGAGTCATCATATGGTATACTTGTATAATTTCGTGAATAAACCTCATAAAACACAAGAAAAAGTTCGTAAAATCATGACAGAGCTTTACACCAATGAGCCTGACGGTATTTCTGGAAATGAAGATTGTGGTCAAATGAGCGCATGGTATGTTTTTAGCGCACTTGGGTTCTATCCTGTAACACCCGGATCGAATGAATACATCATTGGCTCTCCAATCGTCAAATCTGCTACGATAAACTTAGAAAACGGAAATAGCTTTCAAATCAATGCGCCAGAAAACAATCGTAAGAGCAAGTATGTCAAAGAAGTAAAACTCAATGGGAAGATATTGGAAAATTCATACATAAATCACAACGATATTGCAGAGGGAGGCACACTAGATTTTGTGATGAGCAAGCGCAAATCGAATTGGGGCTCTGCTGACTCTTCTGTACCAACAACTGAAATCAAAGAATTTTTAATTGCCATACCTCCATACATTGCAACTGGTGACTTGAAATTTGATGAAAGTACTGAAATTGAACTGAAAAGCATACAGTCTTCAGCGAAAATATATTATTCCTTAGGTGGGGAATTTATGGAATATAATAAGCCTGTTACCATTGATGGCCATGCTACACTTCAAACTTATGCAGAAATCAATGGACAAAAAAGTGCTATACTAGAAACTACATTCCGCAAAAAAAATCCTAATATAAAAGTCACATTAGAAACCGACTACTATTACCAATACAATGCTGGTGGAAATGATGCCTTAATCGATAGTATTATTGGTGGAGAAGACTTTCGCACTGGTGCTTGGCAGGGCTACTTAGACGAAGATGTGAACGCAACCGTTAACTTATTAGTACCAAAAGTATTAGAAAATATCTCTGTTAATTTTCTGAGTAGTCAAGATGCGTGGATTTTCTTTCCATCAAGTGTTGAATGCTATGTGTCTGCTGATGGAAATAACTTTACACTGATCGAGTCTGAAAATTTTGAAATTGAAAAAAGGGACAATCCAAAAATCAAATCCGTATCATTTGACCCGCCAAAAGAAGCCATTCAATATGTCAAGATCATTGCCAAAAAAGTTGGACATGTTCCCGATTGGCATATTGGTAGTAGTCATGATGGAAGAACATGGATATTTATCGATGAAATTTTAATTGATTATGATTCAAATTAAAACCATTTTTTACAATCTTAAATTTATATTCACTTTCGTATTAGCTATTGTTTTGTCTGCTTGTCAGTCATCATCAAGCTCGCTTGAACTGCCGAGTCTATTTTCAGACAACATGGTGTTACAGAGAAATGCTGACGTACAGCTTTGGGGAAATTCTTCGTCTCAAACCAAAATTGTAGTTAAATTACCATGGGGACAATTTGATACAACATCAGATCAGGATGGAAGCTGGAACCTAACTGTACCAACCTCTGATTATGATAAAGCGTTTACAATGGAAGTGTGTGATCATTTCTCTTGTGTAACTATACAAAATATAGTACTAGGTGAGGTATGGCTTGCCTCAGGGCAAAGCAATATGAGTATGCCACTCAAAGGTTGGTTGCCTACAGATCCCATAGAAAATTCTTCTGAAGAAATTGCAAACGCTGATCAATACCCCCTACGCTTTTTTAAAACTGCGCAAACGGTTAGCCACATCCCTAACACAGCCGTTGAAGGAAGTTGGAAAGTGAGTAACGCAATAAACGCACCTGAGTTTAGTGCAACAGCATATTTTTTTGCTAAGAATTTGTATCAAGAACTCAAGGTCCCCATTGGAATCATCAATAGTAGCTGGGGAGGTACTCCTGTTCAATCATGGGCCGATCAAAGTGCGTTGCAAACCATTTCTGCTTACACTGATGCGTTGGAGAGCATTGCAGATATGGATGAAAAACTGGATGAATTTAAAGAGTGGCTTGACCCACTAGACAATTTTCCCAATACGACTGAAAAGTACACTTTTGATGAGTGGGGTAAATTAGCGTATGACGATCAACGTTTTTTCGCTGAAAAATGGGATGATTCGCAATGGCAAGATTTATCAATCCCAGGAAACTACGCCGATGTATTTCATGATGTTACAGTAAATGACTTCGACGGTATTGTTTGGGTAAGAAAATCATTTACGATTGAAAAACTTGGAAAAGATTACAAATTTAGACTTGGCTTAGTCGATGATATGGATTTTACCTATATCAATGGAAAATTTGTTGGATCTACTATTGGCACAGATAGTTTTAAAGAAAAACAATATGATATTCCTGCGGGTTTACTTAAAGAGGGTGAAAATACCATTGCAATTCGTCTAATAGATACCATGGGAGATGCTAGAATCTATTCTCCGCTATCACTTGTCAGCAGCGAAGGTGAAATGTCTCTAGAAGGAAATTGGAAAGCTTTACCGATTGCAGAACTATTCGAAAACAATTTTTATAGATTGAATCTTGAGGGTGGCACCTCAAATCCACGGCCTAATTTTGTAAAAATATCAGCTTGGACACCGACATCACTTTTTAATGGCATGATAAATCCCTTAATTCCGTATGTAATCAAAGGAGCGATTTGGTATCAGGGAGAATCTAATGTTGGTTTTGAAGATGAATACAAGGTCATATTTAAGAATTTGATTGAAGGTTGGCGTTCAAAATGGAACTACGACTTTCCATTTTATTTTGTTCAAATCGCACCATATAATTACAATAACGGTCAGTCCGCGGCTATACGAGATGCACAACGTCAAGTGACTTCACTGTCAAAAACGGGAATGGTAGTTACGCTCGATATTGGAAATCCTGATAATATTCATCCCGCAAAAAAAAATGAAGTCGGTAAGCGCCTATCAAATCTAGCTTTAGGAAAAACCTATGGCTATCAAAACAAACTCGATGCTTCATATCCGATAAGCATCGCAAGAAAAGATAATATTGTTACCACTTCTTTTGACTGTGTAGAGGGTGGGGAATTACAACTCAAATCTGCTTACTCTGATCAAATCGAGGTTTCATCAGACAATATTGATTTCTATAAAGCAAACGCAGTAGTTGAGGATTGCTTTTTGCACCTTTACTCAAATAAAGTAAAACAGCCAAAATATGTTCGACATGCCTGGACTGATGCAGGTAGTGGCGCAATATTGAATTCAAAAGGAATCCCTGTGTCCACCTTTTTAGTTGAGGTAGAGAATTGAAATATTGAGTGGTCTATTTCTTCTACATTTCTTTATGAAGAAATACTTTCTTTCCCCTGCCTAAACCCATACCAAACGATATAACCATAGCAACCGATCAGTAATAAAAGAGCCATTTTAAACCCATATAAATCTGTCATATATCCATAAAATGGTGGGATAATGGCCCCTCCAACAATCATTGTGCATAGAATACCAGATGCTTGGGGTTTTAAATCGTCTAAACCTTCCAAGGATAAACTGAAAATTGTGGGAAACATTATGGAATTAAATAGACCTACTGCTAGGATAGAAATCATGGATACAATGCCAAATGTTTGAGACGATATAAGGATCATAAATACAGCGCCCAAGGCAAAAAAGGAAAGAACGCGCGAAGGACGAATGATCTTTGTAAGGTAAGAGCCAACAAAACGCCCAATCATGGCGCCACTCCAATAAAAGGTAACAAATGCACCCAATATACCATAGTCACTAACGACTTCTAAATCTTTACCCAATAGTGTAGAAGCAATCGCAGCGAGAGTTTCATTTTGCTTAACCACAGCTGTCAATCCCATATCATAAAAATAATTGACCAAATAACTGCCTATGGCTACTTCAGCGCCTACATAAATAAAAATCCCTAGCGCACCAAGAAGTAAAGATTGATTTCTGAAAAGTACATTGTAGCCACCTTTTGGAGCAGATGAAAGCATTTTTGGTAATTTGACAAACACAAAAATCAAAGAAAGAAGAATGATAAAAGATGCAATAACCATAAATGGGGTTTGAACTGCAGTTGCTTCACTGACTAAATAGGCCTCACGAACCGTAGGCATCATCTCAGATATTTCATCGCTCGACTTTACTTTTTCGCTTAAAAGGAAAGATGCTCCTAAAATCGGAGCAATCGAAGTCCCAAGAGAATTAAATGCCTGAGAGAGATTGAGCCGACTTGCCGCTCCCGACTCCGATCCTAAAACAGCAACATAGGGATTTGCAGCAACTTGAAGAATAGTGATACCTCCAGCGAGCACAAAATAGGCTAATAAAAACACATTGAATTCACGGAATGATGCTGCAGGATAAAACAAAAAACAACCTAATGCCATGGTGATTAGCCCAACAACAATCCCTTTTTTATATCCAATTTTCGAAAGTAAAAACCCCGCAGGTATGGAAAGAATAAAGTACGCACCAAAAAAGGCAAACTGCACCAAACCAGCCTGAAAATAAGTCAGTGTAAATAAGTCTCGAATGCGCGGAATTAAGCTATCGACAAGAACCGTTATAAAGCCCCATAAAAAAAACAAGGAGGTTAGAAAAATAAAAGCTGTTCTATAGTTGTTTTTTGATTGATTCATCAGGATGATTTTTGATTATAAAATTTTGGAATGACATCAGTTTTTTTCTGCAATTAAAGATGAAAATACCCCATTTGAAAATTCGAAATTGTATTTTTATAAGACTATTATTTTAAGTATCTTTAAGAGGTTTGATTTTCGAAAAAAAAGCACATTTCTAAATGAAGATTTCCTTCCCTAAATATAGCGAAATTTTATCGACTTGAGTAGTAAAAAATTATGAGGTTTTGAGAAATGGAAATTGAAATTTGTGCAAATTCTTACCAATCTGCCCTTAATGCCGAAAACGCAGGTGCAAATCGAATCGAGCTCTGTTCGGAGCTTGCTATTGGTGGCGTTACTCCCTCTTATGGATTGCTAAAGCAAGTACTCTCAAAACTTTCGATCCCCGTTTATGTATTGATTCGTCCTCGTAGTGGAGATTTTTGTTATTCTGATGATGATTTTGAAATCATCAAACAGGACATCAATCTTTGTAAAAAGCTACAGTGTGATGGCATTGTCTCTGGTGTTTTACATCAAGACATGACCATCGATATTCAACGAACCAAGGAGCTTGTAGCTCTTGCCGATACATTGCCATTTACATTTCACAGGGCATTCGACTCCGTTCCAAACCCATTGCAAGCAGTTCAACAATTGGATGAAATAGGTGTAGAACGCATACTAACCTCAGGACAACAATCAAACGCAATTGATGGACTGCCTCTACTTCGTGAATTACAAGAGAATTTTAGCGGGATCATCATCCCTGCTTCTGGTATAAATCCCGAAAACATGAAACAATTTATAGATGGCACTTTTAAAGAAATTCATTTCTCTGCATCTACTCAAGAAAAAAGAATCACTACAAATTTCCTCCCATTAAACTCCGCAAAACACTTTGACGAAACCCATCAAACCTACACTGATCAAACAATTATAAAACAAATGATATCATTAATCCATGAATAAATTATACTTCATTCTTGTTGTAGCCCTTCTAGTGAGCTGCCAACAAAAAACTCAACTTCCAGCCGTTACAAGTTTAGACACGAACTGGTCTTTTCGTTCTATGAATTCCAATGATTGGTATCCTGCAACTGTTCCCGGGAATATCTATTCGGATTTGATTGACAACCAGTTGATTGAAGATCCGTTTATCGGAGTAAACGAAACTAAAGTACAATGGGTTGCTGACTCAACATGGGTATATCAAACTCATTTTGATGCTTCTTCAAGTACGCTTAAGAAAGACAATATTCAGCTACATTTTGAAGGACTTGACACCTATGCGAAGGTCTATTTAAACGACAGTCTAATATTATCTAGCAACAATTCCTTTCGTAACTATAAGATTCCTGTTAAAGAATTGATCTCATCTCGAAACACCCTAGCTGTTCACTTTGCCCCTACGCATTACACTGAAGAAATTGAGAAAAACAAACTCGATTACACCCTTCCTGAGGGAAATCGTGTGTTCACACGCAAGGCCCAGTTTCAATATGGCTG
>Ga0115013_10001878_pt1 | contig 11940 bp, 8 predicted proteins | sample SouAtlMetagenome_2_FD_88686 | JGI IMG/M metagenome (GOLD analysis project Ga0115013, IMG submission 88686) | Marine eukaryotic phytoplankton communities from Atlantic Ocean - South Atlantic ANT15 Metagenome | ecosystem: Environmental > Aquatic > Marine > Oceanic | place: South Atlantic Ocean...
AAACAGAAATCTAAACTCTTCGAGGGCATTGTGCAAAAGGTGAACCAAGGAGGGCGATTCCTGAAATGGGACGCATTGCACGCCGTCTTTGTCGAGGTGGATTTCGCACAGGCCCATGCCAAGGTCGCATCGGCCTTTCGCGACGTGACCAAGGCGCGAAACAAGGTCAGAGTGGCAGAGTAGAACTATTTCGAGCACCTGGAATGAGCACAAAGACGTTGTTCGTTCTCTAGACTCGTACTACCTCCATAATTGAAAACCGAAGAAATCATTGCACTTTTGGAGATCCACTTGGAGAATGACTTGCTAAGCCAAACAGAAGGAGAGCCACTGGGAGAATCATTCGGTAAACCAGATTGGCTTAAGGGACGATCACCACTCGGAGAATTCCTTGGTAAGCTAGAGGGTTCTCCAATCGGTTCATTTGTTGGAGTCACTTTAGGGAATAGCTGTTAGCGTCCATTTTGTGAGCAAAAATTCGTAAAAAAGCAGGCCGCCCATGCGCGCACGATAATCTAGAAAGCACGTGGAAACACAAATGATCTCCGATCTTTGCCAATTGTTTTTAAAAAATTTCGACTTCACGTAAAATCTTTTATCATCTTCCTTTTGACCAACCTCCTCTCTTACGCTCATTTAGCTTTTTCGCTTTCTTCAAAACGCGTCATCGATCATTCACCAAACTAACTCATAGGCAGGTCAATTTGTCGCAGACGGTGATGGAAGCTGAAACCGAAGCAATACGAAAGACAACAAACCCGGGGAATTCTCAATCCAATCAAAAGAGTTCTATGTCGAATTCATCTTCGGGTATGGAAGCAATAAAAAAAGAAGCTGTTGCTTCCTCCAACCTTAGTGTGAATGTTTCCAAAGGATTTGTTTCTCTGACTTTGATTGCCTCAATTCTTTTAGCATTTGCAATGGGAAAAACAGCTCGATTTTTGTTAATTGTCAGACCACAGAGAGAACTCGGCAATCTTAACAGCAGCATTGAATTGCCAAAAGAGACCTATCTCTTTAAACTTCCTAGTCCGGTTATGAAGGACGGAAAAGTGCCGCCTCAGACAGAATATACTGCAAAGAATTTTGATACTACACGATCTGCATCGATTCAATCGCGATTCATTGTAACTGAGGAGGGAAAGGAGTCTGATACGCCTGCCGCAAGTCCAAGTTCTGAGGTCGACCAGCAAGCTGACGAAGAAATCCACGAGCCAAAAGGCCAACATCTGTTAGTTGATATTGCAAAAGTTGACTCAATATTTCTCAACTCCGAAGAGCTATTGACAACAGCAATGCTAGAACTTGTTCGAAAGTGTGGGTTGACTCTTTTATCATATCACTGCCATGGTCTAGAACCTATTGGGGTGAGTTGTGCTGGAGTTCTTCTCGAGAGTCATGTCTCTTTTCACACCTGGCCAGCGGAAGGTGTCATTACTTTGGATCTGTACACTTGTGGACCTGGCAGTCTTTTGCCATTTGTATCGATAACGAAAAACCTCTTCGCAGTTCCGTCATCAGTGACAAATGAAGAACCTGAAGTGATCTGGTCTCACAAATTCCGTGGATTTAGCGAAAATATTGCCAATGAGACAGCTGTGCGTGCAGATTTTTTCAGATTTCCAATCGGTGTGATGACAGATTACAAAGAACAGATAGTATCAGCTCAAACTGATTTCCAACAAGTTGACATCTACGACGTATTAAGACCTCATTCGCAATCGATTGAAGCTTACAAAAAATCTCAAGAAGGCGATGGATCTTACGAGTCACAATATCCTGAGTATTTTGAGCCAGACAGAATTGTCTTTTTAGATGGTATTCTACAATCTCGTCGATCAGGAGATTCTGCTTATCATGAATCGCTAGTACATCCTGGTATGTTCTCTCACCCTAATCCTAAGCGGGTGGCGATTATTGGCGGGGGAGAGGGCGCGACACTGAGAGAAGTTTTGAAGCACAAAACAGTGGAAAAGGTTGTAATGATAGAAATTGACAAAAAGATGGTTGATATATCTCGAGAGCATCTCCCCTTTTGGAGTGATTGTAGTTCTCTCATAGGAAGTACTGAAAACTGCTTTGACGATCCTCGAGTTGATGCAAATTATGTAGATGCCTTCAAATGGTTCATAGATCGTTACTCTGGAGAGGCTGCTAGAACTGAAAATCTTTTTGATGTGATCATCATGGATGCATTGTAAGTAATAGTTCACTCTTAGTCTAGTCTTTCATGGCTTCATTTGGTTTTGTGCTCATTATTTCCCCTCTTAATTTGCATCCGCAGAGACCCTCAAGTACAAGTTGACATCGTTGATGCTCTGTATGATGATGGACCATTCCTTAAGTCTCTGCCTAATAGTCTACACAAGGACGGTGTAATGATAGCCCAAGTGGGTGAAGCTGCCAGAATGAAATCTCCTGGCGAGGAATTTTCGTGGCACAAGAATAGAGTGAAGTTTATCAAAACCCTTATTAGTACGGGCTTCGAAAGTGTTAGAGACTACGAAGAGGTAAGCAAATATTCACGGTGCTATTCAAAAGCAGAAAGAATGCAATATCTTACCTCTTTTTTCTGATGTACAAAAGAGTCACTCAGGCTTCTATCACCCATGGCAGTTTGTTGTTGCCTTCAAAAATTTCAGGGGCAGGGCTAGATGGTTTTTGGACGAAGCGATGACTAACCTCGAGATTTACCAAAGAATAATTCCAAGAAAAGATGGAAAGTCATCCTTGCAGTACTTTGATGGGTCAACAATGCTTTCGTATAGATTTCCATCAAAAGCTAGCGAAAAAGTGTTTTGCTTGCGTGAATCAAAATCACAGATGTGCGAAGAAGGCCGCCAATTCAGTGAACAACCACAAAACTTACCCATTTCAATTCTTAAAGTCGACTCCAATTCTGGCAAGTCGCATATTGCTTTCGCTGACGTCTTTTCTGACTCTTCCGAAGATGTAGAAAAACAGAATCATGGCCAGTACCTTTCGTCGCTCTTCAAGTCTGTTGACTTTTCTGATACGCATCGCGAAAACGTGATTAAAAAGTATTTCTCGGGACAAAACACATACAATCCCTTCGCGGATCGACAGGAATACCTGTATTCCAGCTCAATTCCAAGGCGAAAATTGTCGTAAAGGATTTGTTGAAGATGGACAAAGATGCATTTGTGTTTCATTTTGCTATTTTCAAGACGTCCAATTTGTGAGCGAAAAAAAGTGCCGCCCACGCGCGCACCGGAAAAGATTAAAAAAGGCCTCATTTTCGGATTTTCTCGTCCAGAAGAAGAAAAAAATCGATTTAGCCTCATGGCATGCAGTGAAAGAAAAAGCATAGATCTCATCCATTCGACACTGTATTGTCTTCTACCATGAACCAGTCTTCTTCATCGTTGCTGGTATCGTTACTGGCTGTCAACTTTCACCGAATTCTTCCTGCTTGCGATGCCTTTTCGTCTCCGATAAGATTGACGATAGGACGATCGAATAGATTCGAAAGACACTCCTCGGGAATCTTTCTGAAAGATGGATGGATAGTTGGTCCTAGACAACAATCCAAGCTCCACGCACAACATATCCAACATTTCGGCGCCCACAACACTAGTGATGGCGTCGATATAATGACGAGACCTCCGGCTTTACCCAAGGGAAGGAGCGACCAGGAAATCTTTGAGTTTATCGAGGAAGCGAGCGATCTGTACTATCTAGACACTCTGATTATTGGTGCCGGTCCCGCTGGGATCGGTGTGGCACACGCACTTTTGAGAGGCGGACTGGATCCCTCCCAAATCGTTTTGGTCGACAAAGCCCGTGCCCTAGGAAGCTCTTTTCGAGATTGGCACAACACGACAAGGTTCATTTCCCCCTCCTGGGCCGGGTATCCCTTTGGCGTTCAGGATCTGAACGCTATCGTGCCGGATACGAGCGTCAGCGCTACGCAGCAGCACCCAACTGGAGAAGAGTATGCAGCTTATTTGGAAACCATGATGGAAAACACCAACCTATCGTGTCTGTTTGGAGAAACGGTGATCAGCATCGAGCGACGCAACGAGCAAAACTGTTTCATAGTGCAGACCCGCAACGACCAAAAGGAGGGAGACTGCGTTTTTATCGCCAATTACATAGTGTGGGCCGGTGGCGAGTGGAACAGCCCCCGTGTTCCACAAATATTTGATAACAAAGACGCCTGCGTGCACTACAAACACGCCAATATTCCACAGCTTTTGCAAAGTAGGCGTTCTCCGACCGATCCCATCGTGTTGGTGGGTGGTGGCGAGGCCGGTGCCGATCTGGGGGTCGCCCTCGCGCAGAAGGGAGCCCAAGTGGTGATTGTGGAAGAATCTGAGGACGACGGGGAAGTGACCGATCCGAGCCGAAAACTTGCCCCAATCACCGTGGAGCGATTGGCCAACATGGGAGACAAGATCGAGTTTCGAGCTGGCACCAAGTGCACAAACGTGCAGCGCCAGGGAGACCTGGTTACCATTGTTCTAGAGTCCTCATCTGAAGAAACGGGCGAAACAATCACCACAGGTGCCAATGCTGTGTTGTGCACGGGGTTCGATCCTTCCGGCAATCCACTATTGAAAGACCTCTTCGAATGGAACAAGGAAGGATTGCCAATGGTAACCCCAGAGAACGACGAAAGCACAGTGACCAGGAACCTGTTTCTGGCGGGGCCTTCCCTGATGCACCAATTAGCGTGCAAGGATGATAACAAAGAAGAAAAAACCGACGAAGAAGATGATGATGATTCCAAGAATATCATCTTTTGTTTCGTGTACAAGTATCGAACGCGTTTCGCCGTGGTGTCGAGTGCCATTATTCAACTGTATCTGGAGGATCAAACGAAAAAACTGCAAGCACTTCTCAGCACTCCCGTGGAAGAAATGGACGAAAATATCGACGATGAGGAAGATCTCTTGTCGGCCGACCAAATTGAAGAGTTACTGATAAAAAAGAAGAACATGCAATCGTATTATCGCTCCAAGGGATTCCTGATCACTGACTTGTCGTGTGCCCAGCTCGCTTGCGGGATGACCGGCAACGATGCACCACAATACGATAGCCTTGATGCATCGTGTTGTGTATCCGGAGAAGAGAACGAGGCTGCCGAATGCAAAACCTGTTAGCTAGATATAGAGCATGGATTGAGAAACGATTTGAGAAAAATTCGATAGATTCTTGGAAGAGGGTAACTTAAAAATGTCAATGCTAACGTTTAATATGATGCTACTTAAATTTAGTTTTCCAGTCACATGCTCAAATGGCTGACATTGTGTTTAGCTATGTAAGCTTCCATTGCTTTGATTTCGCTCTCGTCTTTTACTTCGTCATCTTCTACGTTATCCAGCATCCTTCCCATGCCGTATAGGAGCTTTTTGCTTGGAAGAGGTGAATTTAAAAATGCATTGCTGGCGACATCATCTTCGCTTGTTCCTTCACTTTTGTTGCTGATGCTACTGTCCGAGTCATCCTCTACTTCATCCAGAATCCTTCCCTTTCCAAGGTTGTTTTTGTCACTATAAAATGAAACTTTTGGAACAGATTCCAGACCCTTAAACATCATTTCGACGCTCCAATCCCTACAGGTTATTTCGAATTCAAGCTGTAGTGACTTGCGGGTATAGGGATCGATGAACCCCAGTTCTTTGTCGTGGAACCACAAAATTTTCTCCATGACTTTTGAGGTCCACTCACAAACATCTTTGCATAGTTGGTCTTGATTGTCGTGGCCTTTCCGTATCCACTCTCTGCGTTTGTCACAGCATACAATTACAGCAAAAGCGGTTTCGAAGGCCTCACGGGCGACGTTGGGATAGATGTTCTTTTCACCTTCGTCAAAAAATCCCTCACATAAATCGAAGGACCAGAGTTCCTCTACTTTTAGTCGGACGTCAATCAAAAGGCTATTGGACTCGATGAGACGCTCCAAAATGAGTTCTACCATTTTCTTGGCACCGTCCTCGTTGTCGAGTTCCAGTGCCATGGCAAAGTCGAGTTCGTTCGAGAAATCTTCAATTTGTTTCATCACGCTTTTTCGTAGGAGCATCCCAGTGAAACAGTGATCGACATCTTCCGATGTCAATTCTGAGGAATACTCGGAAGGATGGAAGTATTTCTTAACTGGGTAGATTCCCATTTCTTTCGCCAGATCTATCCGTGAATCCGATTGCAGGACGCGAATTTGTAATTTTCTTTCGTATGGTAGACAGTCCAAAACGCCATGTTGGCTCTCCCAGAACTTGTACTCGTCGACACTTTCTTCTTTCGCTATGTAACTCAATTGCAGAGATTTTCGGATCGTGTATGGATCACAGTTACCCCAACAGTCTTTCAGTTGCCGTATTGTGAGGTTCTTCTCACAAATCAAAGAGGCATCGTCTTTTATCTGTTTCCTGAGATTATTGTTATCCTCTAGAAGTGGCTTGTATTTCTCATCCCAGAATTTTCGAAATTTTTTTTCCCAGAATTCATCGATTTCCGCTATCTTTTTCTCGTAGGCTTCTACGATTTGTTTCTTGCTGCCATCTTTTTTTCGGATCTTGGTAGGTCGTGGTTGCGTGGCAGTTGTTTCGGAACAATTCAAAGGCGAGTTGTTGGTGCTACCATTCTGCTTGCGTTTGGAATTTCTAGTGCGTGGCTGTTGGGGGGTGACACGGGTGGCTTTTCCATTCGAGAATGAGGGTGCTGATATTTTTGGCGTCTCTCGATGACCAAATACTGGTGGTGCCGTTGTGGCTATTTTTGGCGTTTCTCGACCACCAAATGGCGGTGTCGTTGTTGCTATTTTTGGAGTGTCTCGACAACCACGCCGCGGGTTCCTTCTTGTGGTTGTTCTTCTTTGTCTGGTCTCTGCCATCGTTGTCACTTTGTCTTCGGGGGTATCTATAAATATTTCTGCGGGCACGGTGGTCACTTGTTCGAGCCTCTTCTTGATGCGTTCTTCGAGCTCTTCTCTGAGGACGTTGGCTCGACGTTCAATTTGCTTTCCCAGCTTCTTGTCTACAATCTCGTCTTCTGTGAATCCCGCCCTTTCCATGGCTAACTTTTTGGGCCAATTACACGCAACCAAATCAGCCGTTTCTTCGAGGGCGTCTGCTCGACGTTCAATTTGCTTTTGCAGCTCGGTGTCTGCGATATCATCTTCTGCGAATGCCGCCGCTCTCATGGCGTCCGTTGTGGTTAGCACACAGTCCATGCCTTTGGTCGTCCATAGGAGCTCAGCTGCGCGTCGGTATCTGCCATCCTTCACTTTCTTTTTCCCCCTGCTGCGCTTGGCGCCAGGTTCCTTGCCAGAGAGTGCAGTTGCATTGTTGCTGAGTTTATCTATTTTCGCAATATCTCGACAACCACGCCGTGGGTTTCTCCTTGTGGTTGCTTTGCTTTGTCTCGTCTTTACCATGGTTATCTTTTGCCTTTCGAGGTAATTTTAATATTTAACAAACAAAATGCTGCTGCATTGTTTTCGGAAGAGAGATGATTCAGATGTTTCAGAATTTATTTTGGCGCGATTATTTCTCTTCTTGGTCTGCACCCCCACCCGTCTCTGATGGGTACTGCAATAGTTGAAAATCAGTTGCACCGCTGCCACACGCAACCAACACGCACACAATTCGTGAGCAAGAGGAAATTCTTATTTTTGGAACCGAAGAAGCCACCCATCATCCAACTGCGATTCATTCCATCACTCCTATCGGAACAGATCTCTTCTACCGTTTCCCCATAACATCTATTTGTGAAAGGCTTCTCGGTTGCTCAAAAGTTCATGCTGTAGTTTAGCAGCACATACATCTCCACATCATAAATAGCTGCTAAAAAATACGACAACAAAATGCGACAACCAACGTTTCTTTTTCTTTTAGTGATTTGCACGCTACAAGCACTCTGCTATGCCTTTGTACCGAACCATCCACAACAACAGATTCGATCTACTGCTCTCAGAGTTGCCATTCCCATCGAACAACAGGAGGAATTGGAACAAAAGGCCCAAATACAAAAGACCCGCAAACTCCGCAAGGAAAAACTACAAAAGGAACGCGATTCGGGGGCCCTCAAGCTCAAAAAGAAACTTTTGAAACAGCTCAAGGCCGTGGCCAAAGATTACGAAATGCTTCAGGACGGAGACCACATTATGGTGTGCGTTTCGGGAGGAAAGGATTCGGCTGCGCTTTTGGTTCTGCTCATGCACCTGCAGGAACAGTTCCGACCGATTGGTGTCGATTTCAAATTGACGGCCGTTCACGTCGATCAGAAACAACCGGGTGAGTTTTGTATGGATGACAATAGTTTCTATGGATGGATTGGTGCATTCAAATTTCTTGTGGTAGATTGGATTATTCGTTCCTTTTTCATAACGATTCTCAACCGGTTTGAAATTTTCTCTCTATAGGATACGACGGAGCACCCCTCGTGGAATGGTTTGAAGAGCTAGGTGTGGATTACGAAATACTCGAGGAGGATACGTATTCGGTCGTGGTTGACAAGACGGACGCCGGAAAGTCCTTTTGTACGATGTGTTCCCGATTGCGCCGTGGCATTTTGTATTCGAAAGCTTTGTCGCTGGGATGCAACAAATTGGTCTTGGGACACCACGCCGACGACTCCCTGGAGACCTTGGTGCTGAACATGCTCCACGCTGGTGAGCTCAAGGCCATGCCGGCCCGGTATACCAGCAAACGAGGGCAGCTCGCCGTCATGCGTCCCCTCATTACGTGTATGGAGGACGACATCGAAGAGTACGCGAAACTATCCGAATTTCCGATTCTGCCGTGCAATTTGTGCAAGAACCAAAACGGGTTGCACCGACCCCAGGTCAAGCTGTTGTTGTCGACACTGGATTCGTTTACACCCGATGCCAAAAAGAATTGGTTGACCGCACTCTCCAACGTCCAGCCGAGTCATCTGTTGGACCAAGATTTGCGAAGAGCCGTGGGGATGGATCCGATTACGGGAGAAGAAGAGGATGTCACGGAGGAATACAAGGCTCCGTAAAAGAAAAGGCAAATGGCTATTGAATGCGTACGTATTGTAACTTAAATTTGCAATCGGAATTGTAAGAACTACTATTCTAGTTATAAAAAGTTTTGTTCGATTTATAAGAGCCATACAGTGCCTCCTGCAGCTGAATATACTGGCTCTCTATGATTTCCTGTCAATATTTTCCACCATACCCATCAATTTCGAATCCACAATTTCCACACAGTATAAAGGCCTGTGCTGCTATGCAAACTGCAAACCGTACAAGAAACTTGTACAACTTATGCAAAAAGATAGTTTGCTTTGAACGATCACTAGAAGAGCTGCAAAAAGAAACAACAGTAGTCTCTTTGAAAATGTGTTACAGAGAGGGTCAATCTTGTGTAGGCGCAGACCATATTTTTCTCTTGGTCCCACACTTCCTATTTATGGTGTAATAACCAAGAAGGATTCCAATGAAGGATTCTCGTTCGTCCACAAGAAGCTGATAGATCCCATCTGCTGCCGAAATAGAATCTGAATAATGATACATACGGTAATTTCTATTGGGAACATTGCAATTCATGGGATAGTTTTCAAAAAACTCGTCAGAACGGTTGATCACAATAGGCCACGCAAGCGGCATGTATTGGAGAATTCTTCTATCAATGGTCCAAAAACCAATGCGATGTCTAGCTCGATTGCATGCCAGATGGTAACAGACTTTTGTACCCCAACCCGTTCCCTGGCAAACGATGCGACCAAGTGAGCGACATTGTTTCGCAAGCCTCAATGTACACACTGCCAAATTGATTGGAGTTGCCCTGAGATCCAAATACATGAGGTTTATCAAGGGTTCCATAGATTCCGGCAATGATTTGATCTGTGTTCCATACAGATTAAGTGCCTTCAAATTGGTTAGATTGCAAAAAGAACTCGGGAGAGATGTTATTTTTGAACAAGTCAGATCCAGCCATTCCAAACTTGACAAGTTGCCAATCTCCTCTGGCAGCTTTTCCAAATCACTTTTATCAAGTTTAAGCACTTTGAGATTTTGCAATCGTTCAATTGAAGGTGGCAGAGATTTGAGACCACAGTATTCCAAATCGAGTTCAGAAATCCTTCGACCCTTGTCAAATTTCTTGATGCAAGAGCTGATGGAACCATAGCCAAAGAGATCAATTTCCCGGAAGGCTTCCAAATCCTCTTTGTCAATGAGTACACCATTGACAGAGACTATGCTTCGACATTGCTCCTCTACTCTGGTTATATTCATGGTCTGATTTGATCTTGCTCCGAAAGATGAATGATCAAATTGATAGACCATCAAACACTATGTTGGATGCCGTAGATATACTGGAGTTGACCTGCTGTCGATGGTTGAGTGTACAAAACGATATCAGAATTCGTGGAAACGCCGTCGAGAAGCGTGGCTACTCTAGTTTTGATAGCCACAACTCCTATGCATATGCTGTAAAATTTCCTCTGTTTTCGTGGATGATCCCGTGACAATCTCGTTTTTATGTGTTTCATGCTCACGACTAACGTGATATCAAACGTGACACCATCAAACAATTTTTGGTAGGTCACGTTACATTACCTCTTTTATTTATTCATATAGTTTGTCAAGAAGCAAGTATCTAGTAAGCCTTTCCTTCAAACGATAATGATCTCTCTATTTATTTTTCCTCTAACACTCCGCTAAATCTTAGAGTTGCGCTATTCCTTCCGGTTTTGGATCGTACAACCCATGACCCCGTCCAGGTTGAGTGTCAGATCGTACTTGACGGGTAAATCTCCTTCGGTTTCGAAATCAAACTCGAAATCTTTCAAGAGCCGTGCGACGCCCAAAACCACCTCGGTCAGACCCAGACGTGTCCCCAGACATCCCCGTGATCCGGCTCCAAAGGGGAGCCACGAAAAGGTACTGGTAGCACCCCCCATACTATCGTCGTCTAGCCACCGCTGGGGATTGAATTGAGCCGCATCGTCTCCCCACTGGGTGGGATCCCGTCCCAGATACCAAGGGGAAAAACAAAAGGTGTCCCCCGGAGTGACGGGATAAGATTCCATCAACAACCCTGTTTTTGTTGCTGTTCGTCCCACAAAGGGCACGGGTGGGTACAGCCTTAGAACTTCCTTGGCAATCGCTACACATAATGGAAGCTCGGACCGTATCTTATCCAGGGGAGTATCGATTCCGGCATTCGAGGCAATCGCTTCGGCCCGGGCCTTTTGTAGCCACTGTAAGTTTTGGGATTGGTGCAAGAGGTAGATAGCAGCCGTAGCGGTCGATGCGGTCGTGTCACTCCCCGCAATGACCACATCAAAGAGTATCGAACGAATATCTGCGTTGTCTTCGAGTTCTTCCACCAGAATTCCCAACAAGTCGGCACGGTTTCGTTTCGATTGTGCCTCGGGTCCCTCGGCACGACGGGCCTCAATGACCTCCGACACTAAATTCCGTAAATTGGGCAAAACAACATCCGTCACACGCACGTAATTGTAAGACAACCTTGGAGAGATCTGCCACAGGGGTGGAATCTCGTTGGCCAAGGCCACAATGCGTTCCAAATATTCGGCAATCGTTTCGCTCAGTTCGTCGGCCTTGTCGAAATTCGAGGCCGCTTCCTTGCCCAATCCAAAGGAAACGTCCAAAACCACGTTGAGTGCCGAGCGACGCAGTTCCGCGTACAAATCGATGCGGTTGTTGCCGGGATTGTCATTAGTAGTGACGTCAATTATATTGTCATTCCTACTACTACTGTCAATTTTTTCGGAAAATTCCTGGGACAAATCTTCCAGTTCCGCCTTGGTGGCCTCCACAAACGATTCCATCGATTGGGCCTGTTCGAAACTCGGGAGACAAATCTTTTTGTTGCGTTTGTGCCTCGATCCCTGCTCGTAAACAATCCCCCGATCTAGTTCCAAAGTTTCAAAGAGTTGGACGCTAAAGCGACGGGGCATGAGCTTGCTGGATTCGACCGT
>Ga0115013_10001879_pt1 | contig 11927 bp, 9 predicted proteins | sample SouAtlMetagenome_2_FD_88686 | JGI IMG/M metagenome (GOLD analysis project Ga0115013, IMG submission 88686) | Marine eukaryotic phytoplankton communities from Atlantic Ocean - South Atlantic ANT15 Metagenome | ecosystem: Environmental > Aquatic > Marine > Oceanic | place: South Atlantic Ocean...
CCCACCAAGCAACATCACTGGGTGTTACAGCCCCCTGTGTTGCTCTGATCATGCACATGTGCTGACGAGGCCCCTCATCATGCACACCTACTAGTGTGCCCCCCTCAGGCCCCTGCCCCCCCTCTCCCCCACCAAAATTGTTGCCTTGGGGAGGAGGCTTGATGGCCACAACAGTTCCAGCCATCAGCTCAACGGACAGTTGGGGATGATTGCCACGGGCTCCTCCTCAAAGTACGGTATTCTTGCTTCACCGTCATCGCCGAATATTGCCGGAGGAGAACAGCTTTAGTAGTCATTATCTCAACAACGATAGGAACGGTTTGGAAGTATTTTCAGATTTGAAACGATCGAACATGCTATCAGAACTTTTGTTGGGAAGGATTTCAGATTTGAAACGATCGAACATGCTAGCAGCACTTTGGACATGGTCCAGGCACGAGATTTCTCTTCGAAAAGAGAATATACACGCACTCGACATGGGCAAGACACGAGATCATCCCAGTTGCCCTTATGTAAAAGGTTCTTCAAAGGCTTCTAAAAATGAAGATCACACTTTAGACACGATGATGGCATGGGGTTTATCACACTTCATAAGTATTCCAGCCTTTTCTGATTCTCTCAAAAACAAGACGGTCTAGGCCACCAACCAATTATTTTCCTATTTCAACGATAAAATTTCACACGATTACAAAGTAACCGCGACGGCTTATCTTCTGGAATCACAATTTTTTTGACACGACTCTATGTAAATATTTCAAATATCTTTCCAATGCCGTTATGATGTCTCAGACACGCTGCAGGAAAATCAGTTTCGGATGCTCACAGCAAAACACCGTGTACTCAGGCATCCGCAAAATTGAAAATCAGCGATCAGTTCACAAATTCTGAAAATCGATAGAAACTTTCAAAAATGGTTGCTAACACCGCACTTCGAATCTTCGTAAAAGATATCCGGGAAACGGATGTCTTGCTAGGGCATTCACCAAGATTTCGAAATCACATTGGGAATATCCGTTTCAGGGAGCAGGTTGCTGCTCGATCCATTGAGTACAATGGTGCGACGAAGCAGCAGAAGACCAAGATAACATGGGAGATTATCAACGAAACAAAACGCCAAAAAGGACGCTTCTTGAAAGCAACCCTGTACGACAAGTATGTTTTGGAAGAACAAGATGATTGCTACGTGCGTGATCTTGTGTCCACACGCATGAGGGACGAGCGCAAGAAGAAAACTAATAGTGAAGATGATCACAGCTATAACAGTGACGTCAACGTAGTATCAGATGACGACCAGCAAACCTTGATTACCTCACATCGAACTCCAAGACTTCCCTGTCAAGAAACATTCGATGATGACTTGTGGGATTCTGACGAAGAACAAGACTTAAACGTTTTGAATTGGCCAGATAGTGACATCAAGGATGTCTTTGAATCATGGACTAGCGATGACAACGAGGCCTTTGAACAAGCTATCAATGAATACTCAAACATCCTCAGGTTCATGAAGATGAATCACGATTTACAATGCAGAAACAAACGGAATTGCTTCGAGATTCACGGGCTGCATGATTCACTCACAAACAAGAGACGAAGAATTAATATGGTAGCATTATAAATAAAGCCAAACATCTAAATTTTGACATTCCATTAACATTAGTAGTGTTATCATTGCAATAGCCATACGAAATACCCTCGTTTCTGCCCGAGTCCATGTCGTAAACCACTCTTATTTGTCGTAATATCCGTGGGGCTGTTGTGCGTGTGCGTATTGGTATTGGCCACGGGTTGGCCGCCCGTGGGGTGGCTGCTGCGTTGGAGGTTGGTGCGGGTGTCCACTGTAATCGTAGTAGTGGGGCTGCGCATAATAGTATCCGTGAACCCGTGGGTCGTGCTGTTGGGCCATGGCGTGGGCGTATCCCGCTGCGGGATCGTAACCTCCGTGCTGAGCAGCAACATGGGCAGCATATGGATCCGTAATAGGGCCCGGTTGTTGTTGTGCCTGTTGTTGTTGTTGCTGTGTTTGCGCGCCCTGGGAAGGGTCCTTGGGGTCGTTTCCTTCCTTGTCATCATCATCGGCCTTTTCGACAGGGTTCATTCCGTTGTGTTTGTCTGCTTCGCGTTCGTAGTACTGTTTCTCTTCAACAGAAAGCTGCTTCCAGGCGGTTCCGACCAATCGTGCCACCGAACCCCGTTCAGAAGGTACGCCCATTTCCGATTGCTTGAGGCGCAAGACATGGGCGGAAAAGAACATGTTGTATCCCGTCTTGTTTCGCTTGCGATTCCCAGCCTTGTCTGGAGGTTGGTACTTCTCCATTTGTTCATTGTATCGCTTTCGATCCGATTTGGCTCGCTCCCGGTACTTTTCCTTTTCTTCCTCCGGTAGGTCTTTCCACAATCCTCCCGTCGAGGCTACCAGGTTGGCGGGTGGCACCCGTTCGAGCTGCGCATTGGTATCGGCGCTCTGTAAAGCCTGGCTGTTTTTCTTTGCCAGCTTTGCAAACTGATCCTGAACAAAAATATTGTAGGCGGATAGGGCACGAGTTGGGGCTCCCTCGTCCTTGCGTTTGCGCTTATAGGTTTGCTTGCGCTTGGAAATGAATCCCTTGAGCTTTTTGATTTCGTTGGTCAACTTTTCAACATGGTTTTCTTTTCCTTTCAAGAGTCTTGTCAGTGCTTTCTCCAACTCAGTTTCCGGTTGCTTCTCGGCAACCAACTTCTTGTCGGCAATGCTTTGTGGATCCTTGTCCTCATATTCGATGTGGGTGTTGAGCAAACGATAGGCCTCCTTGTTTTCCTTTTCGATGTCCCGCTTCTCGGGTAGTGGGCGTTTCTTTGCGCTGCTGGCAGCAGGTGTTGCTGTTGTCGATGGCTTTTCGTTTTCGACTTCTTCGGCTACATCGTCCGTGTTTTGCTGAAAGGTAAACTGAAGAGTAGGACCGGCTTGATCGTCTACATCGTCACCGTCGGCATCGTTGTCCTCGGGAGGAGGATTATCGACGGAAACCTGAAGCGTGGGACCCGTTGGCTGGTCGTCTTCTTCGGTGGGTTTGGTGACATCATCTTGGGATGTTTCCTTCTTAGCGGAATCATCTTTCGCTTCCTCTTTTTTGACAGACTCATCGGCTCCATCTTTGTTGGGAGACTCGGATTCCTTTTTGTCCTTATTGTTATCATCATCATTTGGAACTTGATCATCAGCCTCGTCTTTGGTTGTTTCTCCATCGTCCGCTGGCTTGGTTTCCTTGCTTTTTTTGTTTCTCAGGCCTACCATGGTGTTGATGTGTTTTAGGATAAATCTTTGCAAGAGAGAGAGAGAGAACGAGAGAAAGCAATGCCGCAATGCAAGTGACGTTGTGAGACAATGCCAACTAAAAGGTATGTAACATGTTTCAAAAGACAACGGCAATCCAGCCTTTTCCTAAAGGACATCTCCAAATCCAATCAGTCTTGATTCAACCTTTCTATTCTCGTGAAAGACGACGAATCTTTTTTGACTCTAGAGCTAGCATAAAAGTGATTGCTTACCTTCTGAGTTTGGATATTGGTTGAATACGTGGTTGGTTATTCAGAGAGACGCTATTTATTCAATCGTTCCGTTGGCTGTGCGTATTCTGTTGGAGGTCTCCAGTGTATCGATGGCACTATTGTCGGAGGCAGTTGGGTAGGTTGGTGTGGAGATGATACGATTGGGGTTGATGCCACTATCAAGTGAAGAAATTCAAACCAAGGAGGGGTGAAAACAAGGCATTTTATGTTGTCCTTGGGACCGTATGTTTGAATAAGCGGAATGTTGCTTTTAGGCTGAATGTTTGGATAGCGGCGGCGCATTGATTTAAGTCTATGGCAACGTATGATTTGAATTACAAGCGGGCCGTTAAATGGCAGTTTCCGGGTGTCTATTAGGGTTAAGATTTAATTTGGTGGGGGAGCAGCATTGCCTTCGAGAAATCTCGAATCGAATCGGGCGCGAAATCATTTTTGGTGCTGTATGATTTCTTCTGAAGTGAGCAAATTGTTGAGCCTGGGGAATCATCATGACGAAGAAGAAGTCAACAACAACGTTATCCTCGCACCACCACGGAAGCAAAAAGACGAGCAAGAACGTCAAGAAGAAGAAGGCTTCCACCAACAAGAACAACGAGGCGTGGATGAAAAACTATTCGTTGTTGGTTGCGTACAAGACCAAACACGGACACTGCTATCTCTCGAAGCCTCCGTCGGATCGAGATCTATTCCTTTATGGTGCGTCGGACGTGAACCGTGATGGTGAAATTTGGACCGAAGAATTAAAAAAACTTGCTCGTTGGACCTCCGCACAACGTGCCTGCGGCAAGAATGGGAAGATCGATCCATCTCGTAAGAAATTGTTGGACGACATTGAATTCCTGTGGAATTCCTTCGACGTGACCTTCTTTGAGAACTTTCGTCAATTGAAAGATCTAATGAAAGAGAATGGCCACAAATCTGTGGACATTCCGTTTAAGACTAAGAATGTGAACGATGAGAATCGCGCTTATTGGGACAGATTCCAGGGATGGGCAAGGGAGATGCGTCTCCAGTACGTCCTCAAATCGAAGGGATATCATAGCAGGATTAACCAATTGCGTATCGATAAATTGAACAGTGTTGGCTTTGTATTCCTACCTGAGGATCCAGAGGAAAGGTCTCAGTTGGAAGATCTGGCTGAAAAAGCTAATACTAGGTGGGTATTTAGAAAGGTCTTCACAACCTGGCACGAACAGACGCAATTTTTTGCTGCATTGAAGCGCGCAAAAGAGCAACACGAAACGACGGGAGAGCCAGCAGTGGCACACATCGGAACTGGTGAATGTGCTCGAGTCATTTGTAAGGAAGATGATGGAACATTTTATACCAAATATGTGTGGGACATCGTCGAAGGCAAAGATAACGTAGTTGTATTTGGGACGCCTTCTTCGTAGTTCGTAGGACAAAAGCAATCAAACGTTTCGGAGAATTGCGTAGTAAGAATCAATTTTTTGGTATGAGCTCGTTTAAATTTACACCAGCCTGAATGAATGCCACTTATATCGTTTGATTTCATTTTCCTATGATTTGCAAGAAATTCCGCAAGTTTTTGTTTTGATTTTTTGCTTCTATTTTGGTACACGTTAGTAGTAAGACCCAGTCGTCTACATATCTGACATTGCTTTGGTGTCGTTGATTAGTTGAGTTCTATAAAGCACCTCTTAAAATCTGGTTATATTTAGTCATAAATCAGGAATTGAATTGCTCGTGTGGAGCCAGTCTCCAAAAAACAAAGTCAGCCCCGTGCTCGGATTGCGTTACATGTTCTCTTTGCCAAAAGCAAGTTGTTTTGGCATAAAGTTGCCAATGCTCCATCGGAATTCAGCTTGCCAGGTGTCTTGAATTGGAAATCCATTTAAATTCGAATGTGCATGCTCCTTCGGTTGTGCCCATTGCTGATGCTTCAACCCCGTTTTCAATAAATCATATCCGGAGCACGATCATATGCGCTGCGCCGCGTTTCTTGGAGCATATAATACTATGAACTATCGAAATGCATTTGTGCCACAAAAGTTTTGTTACTGTGAATGATTCATTTTCTGCGTCGTCAATTCAACAGATATTTTGTTTGCATAAATAAATTTCCGAGAGTGATCTTGGATTCTCCACGCGCAAATTCTCTCATGATAAATGTGAACAAATCGTGCTACAGCGCTCGAGTTTAAGAAACAAGATCGTTAAATAGGAGTCACGAATCTAAAAGTAACATCTCATAAATCTGAAGCATCGGTTCCAGAATCGGGATTGCTTTCATAATTCTGACATTGCAAACCGAGACGCACTCCATTTATCGATTCAAGCAAAGTCTCATTGCCGATAGAGTATTGATCAGTAATCACACAAATACGAAGAAGCAGACCATTATACACCGATTACGATGATGCTCCAACTCTCGTTACGACTCTTGGTCGCCACATTGGCGCTCATGACGCTTTGCGTTCTTGCCGACGAGACTGTCGCCCCTGTCCCAACAACGGCGGCCCCAACAATTTCGTCCAACCCCACCGAAAAGCCAAGTGTAACTGTCCTCTCGCCTACGCGTCGACCCACGCCTAAGCGTAGTCGAAAACCAAGAAGAGGGAAAAACCCAGTGACACGCCCAACAACCCCAAGCCCAACCCGCCCGCCGTTGACGAACTGTCCCAAAACCGCAACATTATTAAATTCAAAAGGAAAAATAAAACAAGAAAGAAAGGAATGCCCTAGGTTCGAAGAAGGACTAACTTGCACCTTTACCGACGAGGATTTTCAGCAAGAAAAATCCTATGTCTGCAAGTTTAATAAGAGAAGAACCGATAAGAAATGGAAAGAGGTAAAAATCGAATACGTTGCCCTTCCGTTGAATAATGTGAATGATGATGATCGAGGCCCCGATCTTGGCCTCGGCCTTTGTGAGGGGGATTGCAATTCGGACGAAGAATGCCAAGAAGGTTTGAGATGCTTTATTCGAGATTCAGATAGTTCTAGTGTAGGTATTCAAGTCCCAGGTTGTATCAATGGAGAAGAGGACCCGGACACGACGGCTTACGACTACTGCGTAGATCCTAAGTACTATGCCTGTGAGAATGATGAGAAGGTTTGTGTTGATCCCAATGAAGAAGATACCTCGACCTGTGAGGCAACCACCTGTGCCAAGCTTTTTCTGGAGTACCCCGATAAATGCTTTTGTGACTTTTATAGTGCAAGATGCCGACAAACCTGCGGCTATTGCCGCGCCACTAACGCACAAAAGATTCGTCGCTGTGAACTTACTAGTACAACGCCCTTTCCCGAGGATCTCAACGGAAAGCTTTGTGCCTCCACTCCGTCTGAAGATTGCACCTCCGTTTTTTGTGAGGACAGCCTTGATAAAATTCCAGGACAGAAATCCTTGAACAGATGCTCCAAACTTGATACTCCCAAAAAGGTAGAAAAACAATGCAAAAAGGAAACAGTCCAACTGGCTTGTCCTGTCACGTGCCAAGCATGTTAGCTTTGGATGTCCAACCATACTACGTTAATTATATCTTAAGCAGTCGATACTATTCTTACATAATAGTTACGGTTCATGTTTTAATAAAGACAAGGTTAGGAATTAGTAATGGTTTTTGATGACTAAGGATCTTTGAATGAAAATATTTCACCGTCCATGGAGTTGTCGCAAGACTTTCATTCTCATATCATATTAGGAACAAGCAGGAAGAAGATATTATCCGGCTTCGTTTCGTACTTTCATCGGCCACTCAAGGTCATCCATGCCGCTACTATCGTTGCTTACGTCATTAACGAATATAGCTTTCGGTTATTTTGCGGCAACACCTTCTGACGATAAATTTCTACATCGTAGACTACGGCGTTCGTTGTTTCTGCTTTGGCTCTTGCTATTTTTCTGCAATAAAGAAGGTAATGGCTTTGCCTCCTCGGTAGTATTACTAGACCCTTTGAGAATACTCGTCAAACGTTGGGAGAGTTCCTGTATGCTTTCACTAGGACCCGTTTCGTTGAAAAATTTCGTGAGAGTAACCGCTTTCGATCTCACCCAATCGGTTCGCTGTGTACCAAGGCCGCGGTGACAGCGTCTGATAGGATCGAAGCGATAGTGTCCATTCCCAAACCATTGTCGGTATCGAATTCATCATCGTCACTTTCAACGATTATCCCAAGCTCTAAAGCCCGTTCATAAGTGTCCAGTAGTTCAATCGAAACGGTATTGTCGTTTGTCACTATTTTCGGACTCGTTTTCGTCAAATGCTGGACATCAGAGCCTTTGTCTGTCTTCGATATTTTTTCACTCATTTCCTTTTCCGTCGACACTGGAATGTTTCCCCGCAAGTGCCTTCTCATGATAACTGGTTTGTTGACCATCTTATCCCCGGTCTGAGAAATCTTACTATTCGTATTGTTGTCGTTGCTGTTGGTCGGCGAGCCTTTGACCCCGGATACCGCAAGAAGTAGTACTAGCGCAGCTACGAAGCCACAAATTGGGCTCCTCCGCCGGCTATATATTGTTGCTCTCCTCCGATGTGCCATTCTTCGAATCGATCCGTATTACGGTACAAAAGCAAAGGTTTGTCAGGAGTAGGTAGAGTAGAATTATGTGAGGAAATCGAGTTTTGCAGAGAATCGGCGATTTTTTCAGAAAATGAGGTATGCACTGTTGAAACGGTCACACGCAGGTGATATGCCCTCAAAATTTCGTACGAATGGCAGACGAGACAATCGCCTTGAACGAATTTCACACGACATGTCATTTTTGGCGCCGCCTTATTGAATGATCAATAAAACTGGGGTTCTATGGTGTTCAATCGATAAGACACTCCGCAGAAATGGCAATTGAATTGCCGGTCCGGGAAATTGAATTACCGGTCCGGTATGACAAGGTACAAACGGTAGAGACCGAACCGGAAACCAATGACAATGAAGACGCCAACTTTAGAAATGACACCAACTTGAGAAATGACGCCAACTACTTGAGATGTTGCCTTGGCATGATCGAGATTCGCAGTGGAGACGCTATCCTCCTTGCTTTGTTCGCATCTCTATTACTTTCGTCAGTACTCACTGTGCTGGTGTTAAACTCCCGTGTTGTTCAGATGGTAGAAGACGATAACTATAACGGCCCGTCATCATCGTCGCTCCAGTTTGTCCACATTCCCAGAAATGGAGGGACCTACGTGGAGAATCTGGCCTCCCTCCAGGATCCTCCGCTCTTCTATGGTCCTCAACGAGAGAAACAACAAGAGGGAGTAATCCATAGACCATGGAAGAACAGCAGCGAGATAGAAATCTGTGATACAGAGATTCATAACGACGATGGATGTTGCTCGTGGTGGAATGTTCCACCACGCATGTTCGACGACTTTGACAGCAACAACGTCAAACTCTTCGCCATCCTCCGCGATCCGATCGAGAGAGCCATCTCGGAGGTAAAGTGGGAAAACAGTCTGGAACCACACGGTGGTGATTATCTTACCAACAAGGAATTGTCCTCACGGCTTCGGATAAGCATAAGAGGGGATCGAACCACACATAATTGCCACTTTTTAGAGCAGTATCTTTACATTACGGATGCCCAGGATAAACTTTTGCCCAACGTTGAGATTCTATGCTTTGAAAGGCTGGATGCCGATCTCTGGAAGCGCTTCCCTAAGTGGACATTCCCCAACAAGAACAACGACACGATCGATCGCAACGAGTCCTACGAACAACAAGACGTAGTGCTCATGCCGGATGTCATGGATAAGCTGGGAGAAGTGTACGCACGCGACTTTGAGCTACACGAACAATTTTGCGTTCGGGAAAGAAAGAACGAATTTTAGACCAAAAGCATTTTTTAAATGTTGACTTTTCGCATGTAGTTCTATTCAAACGGGATACTTTGTGCAAATGCATCATCAATAATTCACCCTAATCGATCACTCCATGTCTCTGGAGTAGAACAGGAAAATGCTATGAAATCTTTGGGAGTGCTGTTGTCCAAAACCACTCGAACCTTCTAGTTTCTGAAGCCTCGCTCGAACATCTGCAGCACGCTGTAACCAATTATCGGATGGTTGTGGACTGCTGTAGCAAGTCGCATCAGGTTTGGCAGACGTCCTTAGATAATGAGTACACCCTTCCGAAAAGTCTCTTTATGAGCATACCTTGAAGGTTTTTAGAGGAGAATATGCGAACAACCGAAAGAGTGCAATTTCGAGAAGGGTTGCAATGCTTTATGCAGTATAGTTGAGGTATTTTTACGACAAAGGATTTGAGAGTATTACGTGTTGGAACGACAATCTCTCCAAAAGGATCATTTCTTTCGTTGTCGCATATTTCTGATTCAGACACACATTCAATCCTGGCAAGTTGTCATGCGCTACAAAAAGACTACAATTTCCAACTTTTGATTCTGTAACTAGTGAAATCAATTAATGTTACAGTATGGAGCGCCTTGTTCTCCTCGAATAATTCCTGCCTTTTTTCGCACACAAACGAGTTACTAGAATAGGTATAGACTGAAAAGTCAATGAAGACACGAAAAAACTTAATCATAATAGTAGCCACATGATATTGTATGGAATGCCAAAAGGTATACAACGCACGTTTCTTTATGCATTGGCACTTGATGAGGTAGTCAGAAAATTCCAAACCTATTCTCGTACAAATCGATTGGAAGAGGGACTCGCAAAAAATTGTTTTCTTTTTAGTTTTAAAAAAAGATAGCCTATTTATGGACCGAACTCCCCAGTGTGTGCGTGAATGCGTCGTCAGTAGTTGAATAGAGCTTCTCTCACGGTCTTCACCACTCCATGCGTCCATTGGGCTCAATTGTTCCTTTGCATTTTCGTTGGCAAAAAATGTATTGATGCACTGCATTGCACTGCAACGATTGCACCAGCATCGTTATCATCCTCATCATTTATCATCACCGTCAGACCACACGCTTGGCAAGAATCAAATCTCCACGAATATCTCTTTGCAACCGAATCGTTTCGTCAAGGTACAGGAGTTCTCCCCATCCGCTTCCGACGGGAGGTAAGTTGAGGGTAAATCCCTTCCATTTTAAAACGGCGTCCTGGAATTGAATGTCGAAGCGATCACCTTTCTTGGGTTGCGGGTTGATGTACGACCCGACACTCAATCCACCATTATTGTCAAACTCCAAAAAGTTTTCCAACAAATTGTTTGGAATATCGATTTTCTGGTAGGTTCGTTGCCACGAGTCCCCGAAGAGACCGGCCTTGACCAAAAAATTGATTTCCTTTTCGCTGGTCCAGATGCACTCCCATTCCCCGCTAAAGAGGGACGACTGGGCCGGGTTGGGCGTCGGGTTCAATGCGGGCAGTTCCTTCGTAAAGATTTCGAAAAACCGATCCCCATCATCGGAATTGTCGAATCTTCCGGAAGGATTGCCCGGTGGGGACGACTTTTCAACCAACTCGAAGAGTTCTTTTTTCAAGGCCTCTCGTTGGCGGCCCTGAGGTGTCACGATCGAAACAATCGATGAGGGAAGAAGGTTTGAGAGGGCCAATCCATCGACAAATGGCATTGACGATCCACAAACAGATAGAAACAAGAAGGTCCACAACGGCGGCGCCATGATCGGGCGGCTCGTTCTGGAGGAACCATAACACCTGCTCGATGTCATTGTAGGGAAGCCAAAACCAGAGATACCGGATACAATACACAAGAGTCGATAGGAGGCTTCTCAATGGTGTTGGGGAAAATCCTCCAATTGTTTCTTCACAAAGTGGAATGACGTTCAAAACTAATAAGTTGAGAAAACTAAACCCTAACCCTAGTTCAGAATTGTCACGTGGCATGCCTTCTGTAAAGTTTTCTGCCTGCCTGACAAGTGATGAAACTATGTTGCGTAAAATGAATAATAGATGCATTTCGCCGACGCCCGAACTACAGCACGATCAATTCTAGTATTTGACGCTTTAATATAATATTTCTTCATCGACTTCCCACCATTCACTACGCATCATCACAATGGCCAGCAAAGAACCCTTCCTTCCCCTTTCCACGGAAGATGACCTCGAAAACCCAAAGTACAACCTCCAACCACCGGTTCCGAGTGCCGTAAACTATAACAGCAACAGCAGCTCCCAACAACCTCAATCGATGCAGCCCATGTCGAGCATCACGGGGGGATCAAATGCAAACTTTGCCGTGGCACAACCCATGGCCCTCGATACCAATAACAATCACGACGATTACTTTCCGGACAGTTCCAATCGCCACCTGTTGTGCTGCAACTGCTGCTGTGACTTTCGTCGGGCCGTTTTAATTGTCAACGGAATCTCGATCGGACTTAAACTGTTGGCAATGTTTGGGGTGGCCATTGGCTTTTCCTATATCGACAAAAACCTGGACGACATTGAGAACGACATGAGTGATGACAACGTCCGCAAACA
>Ga0115013_10001880_pt1 | contig 11919 bp, 10 predicted proteins | sample SouAtlMetagenome_2_FD_88686 | JGI IMG/M metagenome (GOLD analysis project Ga0115013, IMG submission 88686) | Marine eukaryotic phytoplankton communities from Atlantic Ocean - South Atlantic ANT15 Metagenome | ecosystem: Environmental > Aquatic > Marine > Oceanic | place: South Atlantic Ocean...
AGGAGCATCAGTTGGAAGTTCAGGTGCAACATCATCGTCAATAGGTGCATCATTATCAATTGTCGGTGCTACTGGAGCAGGGGTTGGTGAAGGAACGGTCTCGTCGATCTCCGTACTATATCCTTTGTTTTGTGCCAGCTTTTTCATTGCTAGACGTTCTTTCCATTTTTTCCCCTTATCTGATGTGATTGTTCCAGGCGATTCAACCACGTGATGATGGTCAGTCTTTAAAGCAGATACTGTGACACTCAATTGAGCCTTCAAATCGTCATTCTGATTAACTTTGGCGGCAGCTCGTCTTTGACGTAAGGTAGCAAGAGGGTCTGGATCTTCCGACGTTCCAATAGATTGAACACAAATATGATTTCCGGTGTACATCGAACTTACATGCCGTTTAAGCTGGGATACCAGTCGAATCCTATTTGCATCAATTTCATCAACAGCATAGTCGCAATCTCCGTCGCTTTCATATTCCTTAATTGTGGTACTTTCAATTTTCATCTCCAAAGTAGTTGATGTTTGGTCGGACTTATCTTTTATCGCCTCTAGCTCACTTTCGTTAGGGACAGACTCACTTACACCACCTCCTGTAATATTCTCAACAAAGTTTGGGTTACCTTCATGCAATACTGTATCATCGGGTTCATTATTTGAACTCGCAGATTCAATTATTAGGAGTTCCTGAGATATGACATTGTCATTAGAATTGCTACCAGCATCAATCGTCTTCGCTTTTGTTGCATGCTCTTTTTCTTTAGGTATCGGGGTGACGTCAGTGAATTTCTCATTATTTTCAACATCACCTTCTTTACTTGCATCTATGCTACACTCCTCGTCAATATCATCTCCAGACTCAACGGGTTCGGTCTTTTGTGGCTTGTCTATTAATTTATCCTCCTGCAGTATTTCTGATGAAGATGTAGCAATAATTTGCTCTGGGTTGTCCTGTGTATCAATCTGGTCTTTTTCTTGCATAATTTCGTCGTCTCGCAAAATCTTTTCCAATAGAGACGCGACTTTGCGTTGAGGAACATATACCCCGAGCTCGTTGTAGGCGTCTTCAGAACTGTCTCCTTCGGAGTTGTCCGTGTTTGGTTTTACTGAATTATGATTTACGGGATCAAATGCTCCATTCACGTTGGATTTTGATACATCATACACACCATGCTCGTTTAATACATTTAGAGGGATTTCCTTTTCACAATCATTAGATCAGGTAGAAATTTGATCACGTGAACGGAGAGGTACAAACATAGATGTTGAGAACGAACTTTCATTACTCGGTTCACCTGCTGTGTCATCATCTTTTCGAGAATGCGAAGATGTACTTAGGAGAGAGCGTACAGAACGATCTAGATTCGACAGTAAAAGACTCTTTCGGGCTTTTTGTAACGGATCTAGGATGACTGACGTTGCTGTCGCCGATGGTGTCTGAGCCAAGTCATTGTCTTCAAATTCAATTTTCGTTGACGATTCAGATGTGCTCCCTACATGTTCTTTACAATATGATGAAGATGATGTTGATTGCTCTCTATTCGCCATACTTCCTAACCCCTCCTCGTTATCAACATCATATTCAATAGCATCTCTTATGATTTCTTTTTGACCCTTCTCAACTTTCGGTCCTGGTGGAACAAATAAGACATCGCTAATACCAACACCGGTATCATTCGAAGATATCATTTTTGTATCAGCGTCAGCCTCTTCCAAACAAATATTTTCTTTGCTGGGTACAGAACGCATGGCCCTTTCCTCGGAATCGCAACTATCTTTATTCGCACGAATCTTGTTTGGCGATCCAGATTTATTGGTTGCCTTAGTGTTGTCATCCTGAGAACTATTGGAGGATGATTGTGCTGGCTGTCGTCGACGCCCCCCTCGACGAGAGGAATCCTTCCTTTTGATGACCTTCCCATCGATACTTTTTCGGGCAAATATCGGACTCCGTGGAGCTATTATTTCATTTTCATTTTTGTAAATATCGACATCTATTTCTTTCGTAGTTGTCTCGGATGATTTAGAAAGAAATTCGGAACTCAGGTTCGGAGAAATATATCTGGGTATTGACGGATCGATGAAAGCATCGACGTCATCCGTATTGGATGCTTCGTCATGAAATGACGTTTCTTCACCAGAGAACCCGGAACTTTCACCAGTGTAACCACTATCGCACTGTCGCAATAAACATGCTCTTTCCTCCTGCGCCGACGTCGCATTTTTCTCTTTTCGATCATGAACATCTCCATTGACAACTCCTGGAGATAGTTTGGGAGGAGCTCTTTCCTTTGATGGTGATGAGCGCCCTAAATTCTGATCATTCCTTGCCAAAGATGATGGCGACGATGAAGTTTTCGGTGGCGAATTAAAGACTGTCTGAACTTGTTCTCCCTTATCTGGTGTCAGCATGGTATCTACTTGTCCATCCGCTTCATTTTTTGCCGAAGTTAATATATTTAGCGGGATGGCCTCTAATTCTTCTGCTGCAGTGGCGCGGGGAGACAACTCTTTCTTCTCTTCGTCGCCCTTTTCATGCAACGCAAAATTATCGTAAACAGCTTTTCTTTCTTGCAATTGCTGTTTCCAACTGGCGGCATCAACGCGCCATGGACGAGACTTTTTTCCTTTTCCCCGCGAAGATGATGATCTAGTGGATGATTGAGTCGATGAATTGGCATCATTTCCGCCCAGGACTCCTCGTAAACGGTCGGGACCGTATTTCTTGGAGCTCATGAATGCTTGTTTAATATGCCTTTATTGCACTCCTCACTTCCCTTCTTCCCGACGCAACCACAGCTTTGAGAATGGATACTATAGTAGCAACACGGACATTGAATAGTCCTGCGAATATTAAATTTCTACAACTGAGCCAAACGAAATGCCCTTCTGTCCGATACGAAAAAATACTTCAGTATTTATTTTATTCCAAATGCAGTGCATGGCGTGTTTTTTAAAAACACACTCCAGATTACCGTTAAGAACTTCTTGTGCGCAGGTGCAACAAGAAAGAACGATTGCAGAGTTTACGTAGGATCCTAACCCTAATCTTAACTTGTGACAATATTTGAACTTAGATGCAAAAATTGATACATCATAGCGATTTTGCTATTTTGTGTTTGCTTATCGGACTTCAACACTTCGGATATCATGAGAAGTGAAGTTATACCCTTCTCACATCTCAGTTTGATTTTCTTCTTTGTGGTGACATTCAACAGGGTAAAATCCCTCGTGCCGATAGAACGAAGATATCATTATTTTACGAGAGAAGTGGACCGACATGATCAATCGAGGCTATCGTCGTCGCGGCCATCGTCTGCATCACAAGAGGAAATAATAAGAGATCACCCCTGGTATTCCCATCCAAATATTGGGCGTGATCGCTCCCATGTTCAAAATTGTTACAACGAAATTTCGCATATCTTAAAGCGATATCGAGAAGAACATCAAGGAAAGCAGAATCGCGACGACGAAGATGACACGGATAAGATTCAAGCAGATGATTTTATACATAGTTCTAAATTTGCTTTGATTTCATCTGAAGGAATGTGGCATCGAAAATCTTGTTCTTCGACTGCATTACCAATGTACCTAACGATAAGCCAATTGGAGAAAACAATAAGAGATTTAGGGGCAAAGGCTGAAATAAGCGAACTTAATGATGATTCCCCAGAGTATGTATCTCTTGTTGCTTGGATTGGAACGTATGACACCATAAACTACTGGGTTGTCGACCTAAATGGTGACAAACTGAAAAATACGAGTGAGGCGATAGACATTAAAGCCGTACTCGAACCCATCCTGCTGGATTCGTGTACTTCTGAGGTGGAAGATGATAAATTACTTCTAGACTGCAAACCTCTACGAGAATTTGGAGATTTATTGCAGACTTCTCATGATGCAGGTATTCTAGCCACAGCGAACGGGCTCGTAGAGTTTCATAAGTCACACAAGTATTGTAGCTTATGCGGTTCTTCCACGCATGCCACGAAGGCCGGGGCCAGTCGAACGTGTACCAATGGTGAGTGCAGAAGATCTATTTATCCACGCATTGATTCTGCCACTATCATGCTCGTGACGAGTCCTTGCAACGCATATGCCTTATTAGGAAGGAAGAAATCGTGGCCAATAGGGAGATATTCGACGTTGGCGGGATTTTGTGAAGTTGGCGAAACTTTGGAAGAATGTTGTCAACGCGAAACATACGAGGAAAGTGGCGTTGTGATTAATCCACAATCTATCCAGTTTATAGCAAGTCAGCCCTGGCCATTCCCTCGCTCTCTAATGGTAGGATTCCGTGCCACCGCGACAACGATGTCGGGATCATCAGGAACAGCAGGATTACCCGAGATTATTATCGATACCAACGAAATGGAAGACATTCGATGGTTCGCAAAAGATTTTGTCAGAAAAGGCTTGGAACATAATGGATCTACCGCACTGACTTTCCAGCCGAGTGAAGAGGAGGCCATCTTTCATGTTCCTGGTAAGGCGAGCTTGGCACGATATCTGATAAAAGGATGGGTAGACGAATAGATTTGTATTAATTAAATGTAAGGTAACATAGCTATCCGGATTCATTGTATACACGATTTCATTGTTGGAGTCTTTGCAATTCTTTTTGGTTGACTACGATTTAAAATAAGTTATATCTACCGGTGGTTGGAAAAAGTGTTTATTTGCATATATCTACGTTGTATATAGTAAACATTCATAACTTTCGCGAGCGATATTGAGTATTGGATGAAGGGGTTTCATATTGTAAGTCCTACTTATTATTCTAAGAAAATCATTTTATACAGTTGAGATCCCGGTCCTGCGATTCCGGAGTCCTCCATGTGAATTTGGTTCGGATTCTGCTGCCGACAGATCAGCACTTCTACCGTCATCTGGGTCGTTATCGACGGAGTCGTTTGCGATTGCTTGTCGTCCAAACTGTCGTATAACGAAGCTGTTTACTCTATACGCCTTTTCGTTAGATTTCAATTTTATACAAAATAGGAAGACAGTCACAATCGCCCAAACGATAATCCGAACAATTGCCAAACCTAAAATTAACCCTAGAGCGAGAGAAACAGAAGTGTACCACAATACAAATTCTGGAGACTCGGACTCTAGATCACTTGTTTCTGAGTATTGAATAGGTCTTGGAGGGAAAATGACATCGTACCAGTACATTGCAAGCTTTGAGCCTGGTACAAGCTGATAAACAGCAGGCATGAGAAGCGACCAGACGTTATATCCTTCAGCCTCTACAGCATCCTCTACCAATATAGCTTCGTCTACTTCATCTAGCTTTATTTCATCCTTTGTTTTGGCCTGTAACCTCGACTGTTCTTCAAGCTTTGAGTGGACTTCGGAACTTCGATCTATCAAACCTCGTCCAAGGTGGAGACAACTACACACCCTTGTCAGGATTTTGTAAGTTTTCCGTGAAAGTTTTCTAACCATTGATGATATCTGCTTATCATCATTGTCATCAGTGCTCACGATTCTGCCTTGAAATTTGACGTAATCCGCCAAATAAGCTACGAAACAAGCAACTGCTACACCTACCATTGCTCCCAAAATATTACTAGCCACGGTATCTATACCATCAAATCTGTGTCGTTCATCCAAATTATCGAGAAGTATATATTGCACCTCATAGGCAGCAAGTTGGACTATTAGACCAAAAAGATAATCCATGATGATAAAACGATATTGTCCTAACACGCTCAATGAGCACAATATATAGATTGGGATTCGCCACACTTCAAGTTCAGTGACGTTACACTGTTCATTTTGCTGATCGACCCAGACATCGTAAACGCTGCCCGTTAACACGATCGTCAAGCCAAGTGCGGAACCGACAGAGAGCACGAACGTTTTGACTGATACAGCAAGAAATCGTGTTACACCAGTTTGGAGTTCTCCGGCAATAATCTCGAGCAAACCTATCACGAAAGCTGTTCCGTAAAAAAACCTGAGAGATGATAAGGTGAGAACCGGAACAACATCGTTTCATACGAAATCCTCATCGAAACTTACCAATAAAGGGTGCCTGAAAAAATGGAACTCAAGCAAATATCATTTGATAGTTTCCAGAATAGGCCGCCTATAATACCCGTGGATAGACCAACCAAAAAGTCGATGAGCATCTTCGATTCGTTGACATTCGGGAAAATACGTTTCGATGACAGAGCCCATTCAATCAATCCAGCTGTAATTCCACAGAGAGATGAGATTCCAGCATCTTTGTAATCGCCACCGAAAAATACCAAGCAACATGTTGCTGCTTGGATCGGGTAAAGAACTAGGCGGCCGGGGTTACTCCTAAAGAACAAACCACTAGGCGATGTGTGTTTTCCCTCCTTCAACTCTTTTTGAAATATCAATGCATCGTGCACACCAATGTGCCCTTCCACGAGAGCTACTGCTGTTTTCCAATACAAATTTTGATACTCTGAATCGTAATCGTACGGTACTCTTCTGTGTAACTCGTACAGCCCGTCTTCAATGCGAAAGTTCAGATCTATTACACCCAAGTTCCAAGACAAGTGCAGGTCAAATTTTTCTTTAATTTGTCGGAGAATATTAGCTGTCAGTAATGACATGTGCCATGCCCGATGAAGCTCAACAGCGGTCCGAATTGCGAAAACCACAGTCAAAGCGTACTGTTCACCACATTCTTCGTTTAGCCTGTGATATACTCGCTGTTGAAAAAATAAGACCCAAAATTTTTGGAAAGAGTTAGATCATAGCAAAATTAAACTATTTCAGCAATTGGAGTTCTGTTTGAAATGCACCCAATTCTATCATAAAACGATAAACAAAAGCGTCCCCTGGGGGTACGTCGTATTGATCATCGACAAAATACTGACATAACATATGTCTCGTAAAGTTTTCTACGTACTTGCAAGTCGGCAGGAAGGAGTCTGATTTCGAATTTTCTCCCACTTTCGCGACACTTTTCCTCGGGAGAGTCGTTGTCATCCATTGACTCCGGGATTACGATACCTTCAGCGCAGTAAGAAATGGAAAGATGAGTTACATAGAACACACCAAATTTGACCAGCACAAAATCGCAGTCAAAACTACTGTCATGTCACTTACTGTCCTTCTTCATGCTAATTCTTTTTGTCGTCTATGATGATCAAATGTTACTCCCCGAAGTCCTGGTCACGCCAACATGATCTGTTTACCGAGGAGTTCATACGACAGTGTGCAAAGAAGGTAATGTGTGTAAGCAGCTCCTAGGACAAAGGCCCTTAACATCACTCGGAGCAGAAAGCGCATTTAGAGCATTCGCGCCTGCAATGCTGAACATAAATGTGATTGCTATTCGTGGCGTGACTCACAGATGCACACAAAAAAGATACGTGTGGGATGGGCAATTAGTGCACAGTGGCATGACCCTCCCATGCTCAGGTCAACCTGAGGGAGATTGCACAAACTCTCAAGCTCCAAAAGTCCCCAACAACACTGTGGGCCAGCCTCACCTGGCCCGGGCCCCCACTTTGACAGCCCCCAGCCCCCCTGTCATTGCTGCTCACCCTGAGCGCCCAGGTGCGGCTGGCAAGGGGTGCCCCTGCCCTGCCAAGGCCCCTGCGGGTGCAGGCCTCTCTGCCCCCTGGGGCACAGCAAGGCTGCTTGCTCTTGCCACCCCCTTGCTTGGGCCTAGGGCATTGGTGGTGCAACCACAAGCAAGCAGGGTGTGGGGGCCCAGGCCCGACAATTGTGGCAAAGGAGCAGCAGCAGCAGCAGCAGCAGCAGCAACAACAACAACAACTTCGTCAATCACTCGACTCGACTCGACCGGGGTTACCAGATGCCCCCTCCCCACCACACAGCACATTACCCCAGTAATATGGATGCCACGCTTTGATCTTGCACATCAAAAGTATTGAATTAATCTTTGTTGAGCATTTACTTATTTTCGAATCCTTGATCCTTCGATTATTTAAGAAGGATCCTAAACATTGCATAACCCCTTTATCGTTACATAAACAATAATCCATAAGGGGTTTATGATGGTAAGCAGTATAGCTCGTCTCCGAAAATTGACTTTTCGCGTTTTGTGGCGTAGTCCCTCCATCGCAGACCATGCTCCAATTGGTCCGCATGCAAACAGCAGAAGCAAAAGAAAATCCTCAGATACCCGACGCCAATATTGGCGCCGTTGCGATCGACGCCCTCGACTTCCATCTCTTTCGATCTTTCTTCCAACAGCACTGAACCACCAAGACAAAAATTTGTCGAAACCGTATACTGCTGAAACAACTATGTTCCAACCAAAGATTATTTTCCAACAGGAAAGAAAAGAAAGCATCACGCCACTCAGATCGGCGGGATTATTCCCGGCAAGCGTTGCACATTATTGCAAAATGGAAGTCCTCAAGGGACAGATTGCAAATATTGTATTTCGTCTTTCACGAACCAGTTCGCTGACAAGTTAGGAAAAATGCATAACTTGTTGGAGTCAACTTGATTCCGACGATTGACCGCGCTGGATTCGAACCAACGTGCAGAACCTCTCGATCACCCATCTGCTCAAATTTACAGTACATAAATACTGTCTTTGATGCGTCACCAGGGTCAGACGGCGAAAAAATTCAAATGCCACAAATAATGCCAAACAAGGCAGTTTTGTTTCACTTCAGTTTGAAGATACCTAATGTTACTCACAACGATATTATTGATGTAGATGACGAATTACTAATGACACCCGTTGCAACAGAACCATCACTACAAACAGTGACCCCCATGGAGATCGAAGAAGAGACTAAATTAACGAAAAAGTGCCTCAAATCGGATGAAATCCGCTGCTTTCGACACAACGATGGCAAGCCATTCGAGTTGCAGAAGGAAAATAATTCGACTGCTTTGGTTTGCACTGATCTAGAGGAAATCGTGAACAGACGAGTGATGCGACGATTGAAGAGGCCAAAAAATGGTGATTCCACGATGCAACAGCAAGCTTTCCTTTGTCCTCGACACGATGTGGCCTATCTCAGATGTTCTGGAATGCCAACTGATTATAGTATTAGAACGATCTTTGGTATACCTGAAGACAATCAGTATCCACGAATTGAAATGGTTTATTACCAAGCCATGCAATGCAGACAGGAAGGATGGCAAGGAATAAAACATGACGACGACCACAAATCGAAAACAGAGCAAAGAACAAGACAGGCCGAAGCTGCGCAACAGCCACCCGCATCCCGGGAGGTTTCGTTTTGTTCTGGCCCTCATTCTGACTGGAAACGTGCGCAATTCAAAGCTGTAAATCGAAGTGTCTTGGACAAGAGTGCCAGAAACAAAAGAACTGTAGTTTCGTGGATAGATCTTCGCAAATTCCAAACGGAATGTTACACGATAGGCGGTGGATCATTTCTGTCAACTGAGGCAGGAGTGGTACACTTTCTACGGTCAGTTTTAACACCGTTTCATGATGCTTCCCCATGGAACGCAGCGGCTGATCCGGCAAATAGTTGGGAGAGAGAAGAAAAATATGACACAAAGGATGTGTGTCTACGATCATCAGATATAGTTGTATTAGTTCTAAATTTTGGCTCAAGTCATAGCTATGAGAACGATTTCTCGATGCTGAAAAAATTCAGGGTAAGCGACGCTGCACCATCTTGGTTCTTGCACGGTTTTGCTCACTTGGAGGATTTGGAACGATCCCCCAGTGAAATGTTCTCGCGAAATGTCAATCGAGAATCTATGGAGTCCACTTCCACATCTACTTTGTTAATCTACAAAAAGCTCAGTTCGCGTCAAATCCTTCACACCGTTAATCCGGCACTTTCGAGTTCGAATAAGGACGATTTGGATCTAAGCTGTAATCACACCGATACCGAGACAGTAGATGAATGCAAGATAACTCATGAAACCATTGCAAAGGGTTGCCTATGGGAAGAATACGAAGTGAAAGAGAGCGGCGATAGTGATATCCCAAAAGATGCCGAGGAAACGAGCTGTAAAAAGAGCCGTCAATATAGACTGGTTTCGCCACCCTATTTGAATTTAGACGAGGAGTATCCAGGAAGAAATCTTGTTGCAAAATTATTTTCAAAGGAAGCGCTTCGAATTTTTACCGAAGATGCACTATCTGTACCACAATGGACTCCCTGGCCTGAAACTGCTCACTACAAGGTCTCATCATTTGGTAATGAGAAACCGTGGACAGTCTTTCCTCTTTGCCATTGTTTTCCTGCCGATAAACCAGACAACTTTACATGGGTACCTGCAACGAAATCATTTGTTCCACGGACTTGCCGCTTGCTAGAAGAAGCCTGTAGGTATGGTGACGGACAGTCCTATCTTCGCACTGCTTTATTTTCGCAATTGGCCCCCCGTTCTGTACTTCAAGAGCATACAGGATGGGCTGATCTCGCAAACCACGTTCTCCGATTACACATTCCGATAGTGGTGCCACGATGCAGTGATGCTTTTGGCAATCATGACGATTTATGTGGTACATGGGTTGACGGTTGTGTTGAAACACACGCTGTCGGTCGACCACTCCTCTTTGACGATTCGAAGACCCATCGGGCTTTTAACTATTCTGATGCCGATCGAATCATACTGATTGTTGATCTAGCTCGACCCGAAAAATTGCCATTAGGAACTGCTGAATCTGGTCACACAGAAGAGCTCGACTCTTTTATTCAACAAATGAGCGTACCGAAGTGAACTAGTATGGGTGAACCTGTGCAGTCGAATTTTAGAAAGAGCTGCCACAAATTATCTTTCTTTGCTACACTCATACATGTGGCCTCGATAGAAAGTAACGCGATAATGACATAATGTAAGCACAATTACAAATAATATTGAATATCATCAAAATATTATTACTTTCCAGTGTTTCAAAGACTATCATTTTATAGTCTGTAAGGTTTATCAGCGTTTCGAATCCATTATCTCGGTTGCCCCGACTTTACGTGTTAATTGAGTGCTTTATCCAATAAAAGTCGTTTGGGCCATTTTGTAAGCTATAGTATCAGATTTGTTTGGAATTGAGCGCCACGATGATGGTAACATACTGCAAGGTTCACTTTCACTTGCTTCGATCTTGTTTATCTCTCCCAGAACCTAAAACCGAAGTAGTAAAATGTTGCCAAAAAGGGAGCTACGAAACCACCGCCCCAGAACCACAAGTTAAAGTTGCGCTTTTTCGCGGCCAATTCCTCTTTGGTTGGTGGTGGCGGGCGTTCTTTCAACGAGATAGTCATGGACGTTGACTCCTCAAACTGAGACGCAACGTAGTTGCGAATGCCATCTTGCAAGGGAGAATTTTGCTGAACATGCTGCTGGATAGCATCTTGAGTTACTGCCACCGGCACCGCATCAACGTGAGTATTTGGAACGACAAATGCCGATGCTGAGTAAGCAATCAAGGCTAGAGAGAGCAAAATATACTTCATCATCTCGAAGTTGGTAGAAAAGAGTTCCTGTAGCTATCGAGGATTGATTCCGGAGAGACGATAGTTTCTTGGTTCGGATGTAAAATTCAATCCGATCACTAACGTTTGTTGCTGTGTCAGTGCTCATCCGTGTTGTTTCTGTATCTTGGCGCTTTTTGAAGTCACAACACTATCTTTAATTGTTGTTGTATTAGAAGTATGCTCATACAGTATTATCATAGTTTAACATTGGAGATCAGTTTCGAGCGTTTCTCCTCAGACCCGCACCATGGGCTAAGAAAGACGTTTTAGAGATTTATTGAGAGGGGAGAATAAGACCGTTTACTTTAGTCGAATGGATCATTTCACTGAATCATATATGAAGGGCCCAATACCGGTATTTCCACGCTGGAACTGTCGCACGTTTCAACCCTTTCCAAATGTCCCCGGGTCTCAGGGAGACACGATCAGTTACCAGTAATGCTGCTGTAAAAGAGTCGTACAAAATAATTCCCGTGCAATTTTTGTGTAAAAC
>Ga0115013_10001881_pt1 | contig 11917 bp, 25 predicted proteins | sample SouAtlMetagenome_2_FD_88686 | JGI IMG/M metagenome (GOLD analysis project Ga0115013, IMG submission 88686) | Marine eukaryotic phytoplankton communities from Atlantic Ocean - South Atlantic ANT15 Metagenome | ecosystem: Environmental > Aquatic > Marine > Oceanic | place: South Atlantic Ocean...
AAAATACAACAAGAGAAATTAGAGAAAAGAATTCAAGATGAGAAAGAACAAAAAAGGTTGAAACAACAATCTACTATGGAACATCTTGAAGATTTAGTTAAACCTTTTACTAAATATTTAGATAAAAAAAGAAATATCGAAGGTTTTTCCGGTGCAAGAAAAGTTACTAGTATTAGAAAGTTTTTAGAAGAAATAGAAGAACAAGTTGAAGAAGAAGAAGAAGAAGAAGAAGAAGAAGAAGATTATATTATCAATGCTTTTAGAAATGCTAAGAATATATATGATGATATTTCTACATTAGAAAAAGAAGAAATTTATGTAACTTTAATAGGTATTCTTAAAAAACAAGATGAAAGAATAAAAGAATTAGAAAAGAACATGGGTTAGACGTAAGATGGATTTTAAAAAACAAAAACTACAAGAACTTAAAAGTATCCAACAAGAACTGTCTAATCAGTTGGAACTTATTAAACAAGATATTCAACAATTAGAAAAAGAGGTAGATGAAAGAAATTGCCCTATAATGAGTAGAATAAATGAGCATGTTCAAAATAGTACAATAGAATTAAAGAAACCAGATATAAAAAGAGTGAAACGGTATTAGACGTAAGATGGAATTACCAGAAGACCTAGAAAGGCACATTAGAACATTCTTGTATAAATCTAATACAAGAACTCAGAAAAAATGTAAAGCTTATTCTTTGAAAGGAAAAAAATGTTGTTCAGGAATACATAAAGAAGGTTTGTGTTTTAATCATTATACATTAATACACAAACTTTCTAAAGGAAGTTTTCAAAGACTAGCTATTGAATATTTAATAAGAGATTATAAAGGAAAGAATAGAAGAAAAATTACTAAGAATGGAATACAAATTTGTAAAAAAGTTTATGAAAAACCTTTGTTTATGCATTCTCATTGTGCTACTTGTAGATGTGACTATTGTTATATATACAAATTTAAACATTTTAATAAATATGAAGGTGTATTAACTTTCATGAAATTTTTATATTTTGCCGAAAAAGAATCGGTAGGTTCTAATACAGCAATCAAATTATTTAACAAACATAGGAAAAAAATAGACAGGTGTCATAAAGGTTGTAGATATTTTGAGGGTGCAGATGAAAATATGAAAGAAGAAAGGAGATGGGTTTACAAATTTACAATACCTCCAGGTTCATAATGACCACCTGTATACAATAAAGTTAATTCTTCTGATGGATTTCTACCGCAATCAAATTTGGAAACTATTCTTCCATTGTAAGAAACTTTAATGATGACATTATAGTACTTGCTAGCTATTGCTATTTCGGGAGCTCCACCCCATTGCCCAGGATTTCTCATTCTTTGTACATATCCTGCTGGACTTAAATTATTATTTTCATCTAGATTACAATACTCTAACCAAACTTTTAATTTTTCATCTCCAATGTTATATTCAAAATGTTCAAGTAATCTATCGCAGATATAATTTCTAAATTTCTCAACATCTATAGGTCCAATTTTATAACGAAGTAAAATAGAAAGACTTCTAAAGAGACAGCTCATTGATAATATACAAGATATAAAAAATGAAGTTTATTAGACGTAAAATGATGTCTAATATGGAAAACGCTATATATTTTTTCGACCTAGAAACAACTGGTCTATTGAAACACAATGGTAGAATTATTGAAATTGCATGTTGTAAAATGGTTTACGAACCAAATGGGAAATTCTATTCTTCCGGAACATTCGAAGAATTTGTTAATCCTGAAATTCCTATCCCTCCAGAAAGTACAAAAATTCATGGAATTACTGATTACAGAATAAAGGATAAACAAAAAATTGGAATAATGTTACAAAAATTTGTGGAATATTGTCCTGAAGGTTCAGTCCTGATTGCTCACAATGGAGATAATTTTGATAAAATAGTTCTTGAAAGAGAATTTAAAAGAGCAGGTATGGAAATGCCAGAGTACAGATTTGCTGATACTCATAAAATGGCAAGAATAATTTTACCATATTCCCCTAGTTACAGTTTACAATATCTTAAACAATGGTTTGAAATTACAGTTACAGGTCCTGCACATAGAGCATTACCTGATGTATTAGTAATGATAGATGTTTATCATAAACTTAGACAAAATAGGTCAAATAATATGATGATAGGTATGAGTGAACAATATGAAATCAAAACTATGCCTTTTGGTAAACATAAAGGGGTTAAATTAAAAAATTTAGAAAAAGATTATATTCACTGGATGTTATACAAATCAGATATATTTAAAGGAGGAGAAAACCCAGATTTAAAAGAAGTATTATTAAAAACTCTTAAAAAAAAAGTAAGAGATAATGGTAAAAAAAGAAAAAGGTCTAATTCCCTATAATTTTAATAGGACGTAATAGTAATGGAGAATAAAGAGACAAACACCGACCCTATCCCTTCTAACGAAGGAGATTATTTAAAACTCGCAAATGAATTAAAAAGTCAATTTGATGAAGAGAAAGCAAAATGGGAAGCAAAATTCATAGTTTTAGAAAAACAAAATAAAGAAATGAGAAATTTTATTAAAAAGATTAATAATGTAACTGATGAAATTGTTAAATCTAATAATAAAAGAATATTTGAAGAAATAGATAACCATTCTGAAGGTTCTTCAGAACCTCCAAGAAGAAGAAGAAGAAGAAGAAGAGGTGTCTCAATTAGTAGAAGAGATGGTCGAACAATGACAGAAGGAGAAAGACAATTTCTTAGGTTTATGATTGAAAGTATAGAACAACAAACCACTCCAACAGAACCGGTACAAGATTCGACTAATTAATAGGATAGGACGTAAAATGGACGAAGAATATTTATTAGATATATCAATATTATTAGCTTTTGTAATATCTTTAGTTGCATGTATAGTAAATTCATTTTTGAGAGAAAAAAAGATATACTGTTACAAAGATAAAAATGTAGATTATATTGAAGTCTAATTAAGTAGACGTAAAAATGAGAGACCAAGACTTAGCTAATGTTATTGTATTTGCATTTTTCGTAACGGGATTTGTAGTTACAATATTTTACTTTTATATTAAACAAGAAAGAATGTTATGTTTTCGAAATAAAGAAGAAGATAATGATGGAAGAATAGAATATTCATTGTTGTAAATGTAAAGAGACGTAAAATGGCTGATTATTTAATAAGAAAACAAACGGGTTATATGACTTGTTGTCCTGATGAAGAAAATACAGTTGGATATTACAAATTTAAAGACTCAGAAAGTGTAGAAGTTTATACTAGACCTAGTTATGAATCAGATACATATGATAAAGTATTGGATAGAAAACATGAACTATGGAAATTTAATCATTCTGATAAATTAAAACTTTCTTCACAAGAGATGGATAAAAAATTTGGAAATATTTATACACTAGAAGATATTGATTTTAGAATAGGTCCGTCTATTGGATTATGGGGTTGGGAAATATCACATAATAAAGAAGAAGAAACTACATGGATTCGAGTTCATGAAGATGAAAATTTGTGGATTCCTTTTGAACACTATCAGTATGAAAGTTCGGACGAAGAAGAAGAAACAACAAATCCACAAGAAGATAAAGTTGAATGTTGGGGTTGTTTATACAATGAACCTAATCAAATGGCTCACGAATGTTGTGGATATTAAATTAGGAGACGTAAAATGGACAAATTACCATCTGATGTTTTAACACTAATATTTCAATTTGACCCAACTTATCATGAACAGTATAAACAGGTATTGTTAGAATTATATTCTAGAACTAAATGGAAGATTGTATGGGTAAATGTAGTTAGACCACCCGAATATACTCACGATGAAAGGTATCGAGATAGAATAATACATTATTGGAATAAAACTTATGCAAATTTCTATGTATTAACTCCAGACAATAATTTACAACATTGTACTGAGGGTGTAATTAAATTAGAAGACGTAAAATGAATAGTATTCCTCTATTTTTAGGTATTTTATTTTACACTATAGGATGTATAGCCTATACTTACGATGCTATAAAAAGTAAACCAATAAACAAAGTAGTTTTAACAGCTTGTATTTGTTTTGATATTGGTTCGCTTTTTTTTATGGTTGATTATTTCTTGACGTAAAATGTGTAAACCAAGATATTCAGAAGACCGTGTAACCGGTAATTGTTGTATATGTTTTAATCGTATTGAAACTAATATGATTAAAATAGCTCATGAAAAAATTACATCAGAAGCATCAGGTACAATGGAAACCAGTTGGAAAGTTTGGTTTGGTAAAAAGATAATGGGTACTAGATATATTGAAAATATAGCTGCTGATAAAGTTGAAGCAGCTAAAAGAGCAGCAGAAGAAATAATACCAGGTCTTGTTTGTAAAACTATTAAAACATTATTAACTATTTTTATTTTTATAACTTTTATTTGTAGTTGTATATACTTATTCGTATTTTACATAGCTGGGAATTTATATTCAGGAAATGATTTATTTGGTTATAGAATTGCATTATCCGTAATAGGATTTGTATTCTATTCATTATTACTTTATAAAGCTATAGGTAGTGGTATAGAAAGTATAACTGAAGGAGTTGAGAATGGTATTAAAAGTGCAGCTAGGTAATTAAAAGACGTAAAATGAATAAAATTCCAGAAGAGTTAGTAGAACATATTATATCATTTGCTTATGACAGAAGAGGATATAATAGTATCGACTACTATAAAAGAGTAAAAGACAATGAACCAAGAATGAAAAGAATAACGGTAGAACTATTCACATTAGAAATAATAATGAATGACTTCTTTAAACCTAGCTTTTATTTGAGAAAATCAAAAAGAAAAGATGCAACAAAGAAATTCTTAAAAAGTTTGAAAAAAGGATGTCCTAAAATAGTATACCATACTGGTAAATACAGAAGTGAATACGAAGAATACATTGCTACTTACAAATATAATTGTAAAAATGCAGCACCAAAAGAGTATGGAGAATATTTTAAAGCCAAAAAAGAATATTATGACAATTATCATCCTTAGTAAAGTATTCAGACGTAAGATGAATAGTATACCAGAGGATTTAGTAGAACATATTATATCATTTGCTTGTGACAGAAGAGGATACAACACTATTGAATACTATAAAAGGAAAAAAGAAAATTTCCCTAGAATGAAAAGAATATTAATAGAACTAAGTGATTTTTTTTTCTACGAGAGAATGCAAAATCGACCATTTTCAATTGATAGTTTAAGGCCAATTAAAGAACAGAAGAAAAGATTTAAAATTTTTAAAGAAAAATTAAAAGAAGGTAAAGCGAGTATTTTGTATCATACAGGGTTTTATCTGAATTACTATGAAGAAGAAATAACAGTAAATGGATACAATAGAATAGGATACAGGTTTGGTATAAGGTTGTGAAAAAAAGACGTAAAATGGAAAACTTACCAGAAGATTTAGTAGAACACATTATATCGTTTGCTTGTGATAGAAGAGGCTACAACAGTATCGAATATTATAAAAGAAAAAAAGAAAATGATAATAGAATGGAAAGAATAAGAACAGAATTATTACACTGGTGTGGTGTTACAAGTGACATAGAACAAGACCACGAACGCAATAGTGTATGTTGGTTAAAACCTACTAAAAGTCAAAGCTCCCGATACTATCTTTTCAAAAGAAGTTTAAAAGATGGTGATCCACAAGTTTGTTACCACATCGGGTGTTATTTAAGCGAAGACCATGAAATAAATGCTATTACGGAACGAGGAGATTATTAAATACGTAAGATGGATAGAAATTTTGATAAATATGTAAACAGAAATGTCATCCTAACAACCTGGAATGGTATGACACAAAATGTTAAGGTTGTCAAAAATGATAAAGAAAAAAAATGGTTAGAAGTAATAGGTATCCCTAAAATATCAGGGATACATTTTTTAACTTACAAGAACATAGGAGAATGTTGCGCAGTTACAAAAATTGAATTTGACAATTAAACGTAAAAATGGAACTCCCAGATGAATTGTGGAAAATAATAAAAGACTTTCAAATAGAATACAAAAAACACCACATTAACAAATTAAAGAATGTCCACTATGAGTTATTAAAAAACAGACCAATGTATTTAAGAAAATTTATTGCTTATGAAAGAATAACTTTTGAACAAGCATTGGAGTTTTCATGGGTAAATTTTGTAAGGGACAATAAAACCATTGACGCAGTAGATGGTTCACATTATCCTAAACATAAATTACATTTGTACGCAATTGAAATATTTCCATGGTCTAGTAATGAAAGACTTTTTTTATCTAATATTGTGTTGTACTATGGATGGTGTAGAGACAAAGATAGAGAAGGAGAGTATGCTCCGTTAGAATCTGGAGGAGATTTACAACATTTTCCACATATGGGATATTATTAAAAAGACGTAAAATGGAATTTCCAGATGAATTATGGGAATTAATTAAAGACTATCAAATAGACTACACAATAAAACATAAAAGAAAGATGCGTCCTTCATTAAAATATATAAATGGATTATATTGTGAGTGTGAAACATATTATACAGATAGTTTCAGAGGAATTTATAACTTGAATGATAGGTTTAATAGTATGTGGTATTTTCACAATTTATGTATAACATCAGTAGGGTGGAATTTGGAAGGAAGAAAACAATGGTGGTATGGTTTTGGTTGGAAAAAAATAAAAAGACGTAAAATGGAATTTCCAGATGAATTATGGAGATTAGTCAAAGACTTTCAAATAGATTACAAAAAAAATCATACTAAAAAATTAAGGATTGTCCATGACGAAATGATGGAAACTAGACCGGTTTGTTATTATGCAGTTGAAGTTGGAAAATCACCTAGTGATGAATGGTGGTGGGATAAAAAAATGTATTTCAACATTCCAACTGAAGTTACTTTGACACATCAAAGTTGTGATAGAATGTATAGGAGAAAATTTCAAGAAACAATTTATCTACATAGTATAGAAGTAGGTGGAGAAAGAAAAAGTAAAAGATGGGGTATAGAAAAGTACAGACATTGTGTATTTTACTATGGATGGTACAATTTAAAAAGAGAAGACAAAAAAACTTTTGAAAATTTGTTATCAAATTGTGAATGTCAAGGAAGATTTTGTTGTCCAATTTATTATTAAAGAGACGTAAAATAATATTGTAACTAACTATTTAAATATGTGTGGGATATACGCAATATATAGTAAAAATGCTAATAATAATAATATCATTGAATTGAAAGATGGTATGAAAAAATTACAACATAGAGGAAAAGATAGTTATGGTATTGCAATGCAAATACAAAATAATATTTTAAGTATTAAAAGAAAAGGTGAAATAAAAAATAGTACTTTAAATAATTTAAAAGATACAAAATGTAGTTCTTGTGTAGGGCATCTTAGGTATTCGACTTCAGGACATTCATCTAATTTAGGTAAATTAATGCAGAACGAAATACAACCATTAAGAGGTTCTAAAAATAATATGCATTACGCATTAACTCATAATGGAAACATACCAAATGTAAAAGGTCATGATACAACTTACATAAATAATAAACTAATGAATAACAGTAATAATATAGAAAGTAATTTAATAGATATAATGGATGAAATACCTGCTGCATATTCAATAGTTATTTTAATAAATAATGATTTATATGTAATGAGAGACCGTTATGGAATAAGACCATTATGTATTGGACAAAAAGATAATAATTTTCATATAAGCAGTGAAAGTGTAGCATTTTCAAAAGAAATAAATTATATAAGAGATGTAAAACCTGGGGAAATATTAAAAATAAATGAGAATGGAATTCAAATTATATACAATCATCCCCAATCTACAACAGGTTTATGTTTGTTTGAAATATTGTATTTTTTAAATGAAAATAGTTTTACAGATGGTATGTATATAAAAAATTTAAGAAAACAATTTGGAAAAACAATAGCTTTGGAGGACAAAAAAGAAAATTTTGATGAAACATACACAGTAGTTGGAATACCGCTAACAGGTATATGTCTTGGAAAATCTTATGCTAAGGAATTAAATTTGAAATATTCACAATTAATAACAAAAAATAAGAAAGTTTCTAGGTCATTCATTGCAATAAATAATGAAGAACGAAAAAAAATATGTGATATAAAATTTATATATAATATAACAGAAATAAAAGGAAAAAAATTGATTATAGTAGATGATACAATAGTAAGAGGAAATGTAATAAAATCTATTATAAACAAATTATATAATTATGGAGCTAAGGAAGTACATGTAAGAATACCAGCACCTCCTGTTATTGATATATGTGAATTAGGAATATCTATACAATCAAAAAAAGAATTAATAATGCATAATAGAACAATAAATGATGTATGTAAAGAAATAAAAGCTACATCTTTAAAATATTTATCTATTGAAAAATTAAAAAATATACCAAAAGAATCATATGATCAATGTTTTTCAGGTTTTATATCAAAAGATTTAAAAAATTTTAAAGAGACGTAAAATGGAACTTCCAGATGAATTATGGAAGATAGTCAAAGACTATCAAATAGACAAAAAAAAACATCACTATAAAAAATTGAAACTTTGTCATGAACAATTATTGTTAGATAGACCTTTTAGTCTAAAAAAAAGAACATTAGGATTAATTCGAGCAGTAGGTCATAGTCCTACTTGGAATACATTATCCACTAGGGATATAATTATTTTTGAAGCTGGTAGTGAATCTCCATCTAGGTTAAAATTACATGCTATAGAAATAACCCCTAAACAAATTGGATTACCAAATAGTTCATATTGGTATGATAGAGATATAATTTTATATTATGGGTGGTGTTATGAAAAAGACTTTATTATAGGAAACAGAATATCGCATATTGGTTTTATGTTTGATAATCTCTCTAAACAAGGGAGGCGTTACAATGCATTAATTGATGACATTAAGCCTGATTATTATTAAACTAGGACGTAAAATGGAACTTCCAGATGAATTGTGGGAACATATTAAAGACTTCGCTTTTGATTGGAAAAGAAGTCATAAACAAAAATTACAACAAAGCTTTGTAAAAATAAAAAATTGTTACTATTCTTATTTACTTTATTCTAGTGAACATCCTCCATGGTCAGAACATATGATTAATATAAATGACACAATATTAAAAGGAGAACCATTAGTAGAAATAGAAAAAAAACCTAATGATAGTGGATGGTTGTATCATTTTGGTTGGTCAAAGAAAACAGGACGTGAACTGGACTGATAGTAAAACGTAATATGTACTTTCCTGATGATTTGTGGAAGATAATTAAAGATTATCAAATAGATTACAAAAAAAATCATAATAGAAGACTAAAACTTTGTCATGGACAAATATTTTCAGATCATAGACCAGTATATTATAAAAAAGTGACAGGGGGGTTTTCACCAGGGATAGGGGATAATCCAACATGGTGTAGTTTTAGTAAGAAAAATCATAAAATTTCTGTGTTGACAAGAAATAACAAAGAAACAATGGTATTAAAATTGCATGCAATAGAAATAACACCAAATGATGAATATTACGATGTTAGGTATATACATTTATATTATGGTTGGGTGATTTTAAAAAAGTTGGATGATGGTGTATTTAACAAAATATGTTCTTCTTTTGAATTTTTTCCGGATTATTATTAAATAAGACGTAAGATGGAACTTCCAGATGAATTATGGAGATATGGATACGGTTGGTTTAAACATTATTTAGAAAAATAAGTACGTATAAAACATGTACTTTCCGGATGAATTATGGAGAATAATAAAAAGTTTTCAAATAGACTACAAAAAACATCATATCATTCAAATGAGTAATTGTTTAGAAAAAATAAATGGGTTATACGGTGAAATATATGAAAGATGGACACATTTCCCAGTTTGGCCTAACACGAACGATATAATTAGAGCTGAATATTTACATTGGCGTGGTGAATGGACACCAAGACCTAACTTACCTTTAGTATCAATCACTTATAATGTGGCAGGTACTGGCGGATGGTGGGGTGGTTATGGTTGGGAAAGAAAAAAAGACGTAAGATGGAACTACCAGATGAATTATGGAATATAGTCAAAGATTTTCAATTAGACTATAAAAGAAAACATAAAAAGAATATGGATTCTTGTTTAGAACACATAGATGGATTGTATAAAGAAGTTTATTTATACAGTTCAGTTTTCCCTTCTCTAGGATACGGTCAAGAAGTAGTAGCTGGAAATAATGATGGATTGTGGGTTCCTCTTCAGAATTTACCTGTGACAATAGTAGGGTGGAATTTAAAAGGAAAACAAAAATGGTGGTATGGTTTTGGTTGGATGCGAAAAAAAGAACTAAAAGGATTTAAACAATATAGAATATCATAATAAATATGAATGATCCACTTATAGGTACACGAGAAAATAATTATAAATTTTTTTACTGTGTAGGTATATCAGGTATATCTAGTTTATTAATACTATTAATAATTACAGGTTATACTGCTTACATATCTACCGATATAGGAAGACTGATGAGAGATATGTCAGAAGTAATTGAAGATGTTAGAATAATTCTTCCTACCGTAGAAGAATCTTTTAGGATGTTACATAGAATGTGCGTACATGAAAATTTTACTAAGAGTTATGGTAATGTTTGTTATGAAGAAATACAGTAAAATATATTTTTCACTGTAGTTACGTGTTTAGGGAAGAAATGGCAAAATCAAATTGGGGATTGTGAACCGGGATCGGGGATTCAGGATTTTCAAAAAAAATATGCCTAAGATTGGACAAAGTAATAAAGTTAAATCTTTTTTATTTTTTGTCTATGTTTCATATTTTCTATGTCACAATCTCCAGAAGTTGGGTATTTTTTCTTTCCGTACTTTTTTTGTAATAACAACCATTCGAATATTCCTCCGCTATAAATATACACAGTTTCTAAATGACTGAGTTTTTTCTCAGCGAATTTATGACTAGCGTTACAACTATAATTAGCACAATAAACTATTGCGATATCTTCTTCTTCCATGTTTTTAATAACTTTCCTCATAGCAGGATAAGGTATCGTTCCAGGAATGACACAAGAATGATATTGTTTTTTAAGACCATTGAATAATAAAACTCTACCTGTTCCTAATAGTTTTTTAAAATCAGTTACACCTATTTCTTTAATTTGCATTGTAATTATTATTATTAAAATAATAATGTTTTATAAACGTAATAAAAAGATGTCTAGCTTTCTTAGAAGACTTAGAAAAAATCCGAATAAGAAACTTAATGTCTTATTAGAAGAAGATTATAAAGCCATAGAATTTTTTAAAAATAAAGGTTTTGATATTAATTATGTTACTCTATCTTTTTTTAGAGTTTGTAAAGCAAAAAACCAATTAATAAAACTGAACGTAAACACAATGAATTATTTAAATCATTGTTTTAAATTTTCAGAAGAAGAGACAGATAGTAAGAAAAATTTTTATTTAGTAAAATCTTTATGTAAATTTCTAAGTAGAAACTATTATGGTATTTTCGATCCTAGTGATGAAAATTTAAGTAAAATACAATCTTTATGGCCAATTTGGGATAAAGAATGTTCTTCTATTTATAAATTTTGTACAGACAAAAAAACTGTCAAATCACATTTACAAGTTATAGAAAATGTAATAGATGAAAAAAATATAGTAGAAATAAATTTAGAATGTGTGAAAATGGAACTTGATATACTCAAAACAAAAACAAATATTAAAAAAAGTTCTTTTGTTAATCTTTTAAATCAAAATAAAAGCCTTATCGATGAAAATCAAAGATTAAGAAATAAATATGAAAAAAAAGATAAGGAAAGATGTCCTATATGTTTAGAAGACATAGACAATTTTATAATTACTGTTTGTAATCATAAATTTTGTAA
>Ga0115013_10001882_pt1 | contig 11916 bp, 11 predicted proteins | sample SouAtlMetagenome_2_FD_88686 | JGI IMG/M metagenome (GOLD analysis project Ga0115013, IMG submission 88686) | Marine eukaryotic phytoplankton communities from Atlantic Ocean - South Atlantic ANT15 Metagenome | ecosystem: Environmental > Aquatic > Marine > Oceanic | place: South Atlantic Ocean...
CATGTGCTCGTGGCGACCGTGGCCCCACTGCCTGTGAAACTCAAGACCCTCCAGCCCCAGCAAACTATTGCCCCTGCGCGTCCATCCATTAGGGCCCTTCAAGTCCCACCACATGAAGGCGTTCACGAATACGACCGCCGGGCGTCTCGGAAGCTCGAACAGCGTGCGCAGCATCAGCTCGATCGCGGACATCGCCTCGTCGCACATCGGACACCTGCCTTGTTCATCCTGCTGTTGCTGCCTCGCTTTCCTCGCCGCTTTCCTCGTCATTTTCCCAACTGCTGGCTCCGCCTCGTTTTTGCATTTGGAGCAAAGGTTGGCAGGCGTATCCAAAAGAACGAGGTCTGCGCTCTGGGCCACGTGGCCCGTCAGGCAGTGCTCCATGTAGCCTTCGTGGAACACGGAGGGAATGGCGGCAGTCGCGTGCCGGATGTGCGCCTGCGGGTAGCGGCGTTGAAGCCAGTGGTGCACTTTCATGTGGAACGTGCCGCTCAGGACCTTGGACACCGTCGTGGAGCTTCCCGCGGTGATGGACCCACCGACTGCAGCCAGCGTCACGTTTTGCCCGTCGCGCAGCTTCTGCATGAAGCACCGAAGGCGCTCCAGGTTACCCTCGTGCGACAGCGTTTGCTGCAGCTGGCTGACAGACAGCGGCTGCGGCAGTGCATCAGGCACGGTCTCTGGTGTGCCCAAGTCGGCGGCAAGACGACCCAGCTCGCGCAGGGCCGCCATTTCGCGAGCGTACAGCTGCCGCGCGCCGCCGACGCGCCGAGGCGGCGCGCCCCAGCGGGGAGGGCACCAGCGGACGAACAGTCAAGCAAGGGAACCTTTGGGGGCCTGTACAGTACCCTCGCCTCAATGGACGATGGACTTGCCGCGCCTTGCTCGGGCGGGCGAGCGAGCGCAGCAGTCGACGACATACCACATACATCTCGCTCGGAGGCTCGGTCGCACCGCCCGCTCGTTCGGCCGCGAGGCCGCGAGGCCAGCAGGTAAGTCAGTCCAGGAAAAGAGAAAAGGTCGCGCGACGGTAGCGGCAGCGACGACGCCAACTTAGATGCCTTATTAGGGCGCGTCCTTTTTTTCGCGCAGCGCTCCCCTCTCCCGCACCATGGCGAGAAGCCTTGCGCGAAGGCTCGTGCTCGTCGGCTCGCTCTGCGCAGCCTCGGCCTTGCCGGCCATGGCACCGAAACCAGAGGTCTTGATCACGACGCTCCGCACAGTGGGCCACCGCCTGCCACGCGACCTGCTCGTGCAGCTGTACGCGAATGCGATCAAGCTCTCCGACCTGTCAGGCGCAGCCAACGGCACCATTCTGAGCGGTCCGAACGTGGACCGAGGCGCCGCTACGTCTAACGCGCCCAGCCGCAGCGCGGTGTCGCTCGCCGCCGATGCAGAGGTGAAGGATACGAGCAGAGGTCCGAACCGCGTGTGGCTGTGCAAGCGGCCCGTCTACCCGGTGTCGCTGTTGACCCAGTTCGGGATCCCGATCGACGTTGCGGAGGAGGTCAATGCGCGCGGCTACCACGCATACGTGCTCCACGGCCCTCGCCCAGACGACTCGCTTGCGTACCAGTTCACCTCGACCAACGGGTGGGAGCTCTGGAACAAGGTGCTGGGTATCCTGAAGGACCATGGCGCGGGCGGCATGGAGTCGCTGAGCAAGGAAGACGTGGCCGAGTGGGGGAAGACGGTCGCCGCCGAGATCATGGGGCCCGCTGAGACGAGCTCCTCTCCGGGGGTCAAGGTGTTCACCTCTGCGTCGCAGTGCTGGGGCAGCGAGCTTCCGAGCCAATGCTCGCAGGCGCAGATGGAAGAGGCGACCACGGCCTACGCCGCACGCAGGCCCGAGTTCAACTTGCTCTCGAACAACTGCGCGCGCTTCGCGTGCTCGATGCTCGCCTTGTGCGGCGGCACGAGGCCCTCTGAGGCAGCTCTCAGCTTGCTTGCCAACAGCAGTGACGCGGCGCCCGCGTCGCCCACTTGCCAGCCCGAAGTATGCGCGGACCACCTCATGTTCGAGGGTCCTAAGGGCGAGCCTGGCTGCGGCATGCACTCGGTCTCAACCAACCTGGCCGACTACCTGGCGGGCGCAACCCGTCTCAGTGCAGCGCCCGCCTCGGCTCTGCCTGAGGACGCGGCGCAACCAGCGTCGCAGCAGCAGGAGCAACCCACGGCGCGACCAGCGGCACAGCAAGGCGGCTCGTCAGCACTGATCGCCGATATGAGCTTCATGTGAGGCGTTGCGGCCGCAGGTAGCTGCTTTGGTATCGGCCTTGCGGCGCTGCCGTCCCACGGACGAGGCCATGTGTTGATGTACTCTTGTGTGTTATTAGAACTCTCGCGTGGAGTACACGGTACGTCACGGTAGATTGATAGGGCTTCAAGAAGCGAATATGGGCTATTTCAAGGAAGGACGCGCGCCACCAGCGGCCCTCTGGCGTCTGGCTGGGCCGCGGGAGACGGGGTGTGGCCTGTGGGCGATTCCGATTATTCCGCGAGATGGGATCTGGCACATCTCTGCACACTGCAGTACAGTATAGTGTATACGTGTATGCGCACGCGTCCACGAAAAAAATCCACAGACCACACATGATGTGTGCGTGCGTAATTATTTTTTAGTCACGCGCACATCGCGCTAAAAAAACGATTGCTAGTTCGTCATATAGTTGTCGCATTGATGGCGCTTCCTTCGTCATCCGAGTCCTGCCCATAACTTCGACCCTTTTTCGCTTTTCCCTTCGAGCTTTTCCTCGACGTGCTGTTGGCGAGAGTCAAGTTCTGCAGCTTCACCTTCACCGTTCGCGAGTCCTTGCCCTCCAGGTTAACGACGACACGACCGGCGGTGTCGTCGAAATGAATCGCGGTGCCGCACTTCCCATTGAGGGCTTCCGTAGACAGTCCACGCAGGCACACTCGGTTGCCCAGGAAAACGAGTGCCTCCTCGCTGTCCGCCAGCTGCAGATTGACCAACTTCACCTTGACGGACCCTCCGCTGTCCAGCGTGACAAGCATACGCCCAGCTTCTGCATCGAAGCTCACGGCTGTGCCGCCGCTGCCATTCAGAGCCGTCTTGGAAAGCCCTTGCAGACACACGCGACGAGAAAGTAGATGAGATGCGCCATCAGGGTCATCCTCCGCCACAGAGGGCACGCATTCTTCCAAGTCTCCAGACCTGTTCCTCGAGGTATGACGCTGAGGCATTGAAACGGCGTCATCGTCTTCGCCACGGAGACGATGACGTCTTTGCTGTTTGCCGAACCCCATCGGAAAGCAACGGGTGAGGAGCGAAGACCGCCGGCTCACCCACGCGCAAAGTGCAAAGAAGATGACGGCCACGAGCGCGACCCATGCAGTTAGAGGCGCAGCCAGAGGTGCAGCCACAGATGCAGATTCCGAAGGCGGAGTGGTAAACCGAGACCCCGTTATCGCCTTTGACAGTGGTTCTTCCACATCATCTGTGAGAACGACAACTGTCGCAGACGTGGCGTCTGTGGCTGGCCGCTGCAACCTAGGGTCATCAACCGGGGGCAGAGGGTCTGGTGGTGGGTGTGCGTGCTTGGGTGGCTTCAAAGACGAAAGGGGTGACTTTGAAGGCGGAGGGGGTGAATGCACAGGCGGAGGCGGTGGTGGTTGAGGTGGTGGTGGCGGGTCTGGCGACGCCGGGCCCACTGGCTTCTTGTGAGCCACGACCAGGACTGCTGACGCAGGCTGCATCGTCACCACAACCTTGCCAGACGTAGGAGCAATTGACTCCGGAGAGGCGGGAACGATGTGCTGCGCGTCCAATCGGTACAAGCTCACGAGTTCCGATTGGTACCGCACATCTACTTCCGGAACCGGTACTTCGACCCTCACCTCGCCCTCATACTGTCGGCAGATCAACAGCACATGCACACGTTGGTCGTCCGAAGACAGGAAGCCGTGCGCTCCTATCTGATCGGAGGACGTGTGCACCTCAACGTAAGTGGCACCTGCGATGGAGCTCCCTTGACCATCGTAGTTGTGGAGAAAGTGCAACAACGCATAGTCTGCAACGCTGCCCGGCTTGGGGCTCGACCATTTGTTGGCCAAATCGACACCTTCTCGCGCATAGACGCCGATGGCGTCGACGCTGATGACTGCGCCAACGACGTCGTCGTCTTTGAAATCCTTCTGATAGTTCCACTCGGTGCAGCTCAAGTTCAGCCACGGCGCATGTTTAGCTATCAGCTGGCGCGCCCAGCGCAAGTAAAATGCCGGTCTCGCAAGCCACGACTCGATATAGAAGCTCTCGTCCCACAGCTCACGCGTGAGGCGCATTCGCATCATGAAGTCAGCTGCGGGGTCGAGGTGGGAGGCGTCCCATTCCCCTTCTGGATAGCAGTGGATGTCAAGCACGTCGAGCAGCCGCGTGCCGCCATGACTCCGCTCGTACTCACCAAGATCGGAAACAAATGCCTCCAAGAACGGGAGCGAGCCTCCTCGTTCCCTTTCCACGGGATCAGAGAGTGCCTGAAAACCGGTATAGTCGGGGCCAGCGAGCCGTATCTTCGGGTAGGCAGTACGTAATGCCAACGAATAGGCGACCGTATAGCTCCACAGCTCGTCGTAAGTATGAGGCTGCGGGTGGACGTCGCGGTGTGTGTCCGCCCAGTAATTTGGCTCGTTGTCGAGCGCAAACCAGCTGCGCTCGAGCCAGTCAGCACCATGCCGCGCGGCAAGGTGATCCAACCACGCCACCGCGTACTCGGGGCCGACGGTTCGAGAGGTGTCACTGGCGTCGTTATCAGTTACGGGCGTGAAGCCGTCTGGGCGCAATCCATCGCCACAGTCATGGCTGTACGGGTCGGTTCGATTCTGGGCGCCGTACTTGGTAACTGAAAAGCCGCAGCGTAGCTGTCGGTCGATGGGTACAAAGCCGAGCGTGGGTATGGTGATGACAGAGGCAGCGGATGCGGCCAAGGTGGTCTCGATGAGCCGGTCGGAGGCTGAAGTGCTCGGAGGCTCGACTTGGTCGGCCTCATTGGGGATGTTCTCGAAGAACCAGTCCCTGGCACGGTTCTGTACGTCGAGATCCCAAGCGTAACGTGTCACGGCGTTGCCACCCCAACGATTAGAGGTGTACCCGCCGGTTGACTCTGCTGCCATGTTGACGCCAAAGAGCATCGGCGAAACGATCCGCCCTGTTTGGCGCCAGTCGACTCTTGCTGTGGCCGCTTCGATCGACCGCATCATGCCAACAACCGCCACCTCCGTGACGTACACCCACTCGGTACTCCCGCTCAAAGGGGTCGCCACCACTTTCATTGCATTGATCTGCTGGGACGCACTGATCGGACCGCCGCCTTGAGAGAAGCGAGCGAACGGGTACGATATGGACACCCACTGTCGCGGAGGGAGGTCGTCAGTCTCGACCTCGGCGCCGACCTGCGAGCTCGCATCTCCACCGCACAGCACCAGCCGAACTTTTGTCGGTATCTTGCCACTGTTATAAAGCTGCATGCGGATCGACGAGAGATCGCCATAGAGAAAGATCAGGGAACCGTGCAGCCAGAGGGCCGTGGACCAGTCGGGCTTCACAGCCATAGCATAAGCACCGCCGGAGGCCAGGCCAGCGGGTGCGGTCACATTCAGCCGGAACATGCCATAGCTCCAGCTCTGCATGGTGCCGCCCAAACAGCCTTGCTGCATAAACTGCCACATCGGAACCTCGGCACAGCGACTTTTGAAGACGTCGTAAGTCACGTAAGTTACAGGACGGTCAGCTCTCCCCGCCGCAATGCATACCGATAACAGAGCTGATCGCCAGGACGGCCGCGCCATGTGAGCAGGCGCTTGCGGTCAGTGATCGGTCTGTCACCGGCCGAAGAAAGAGCCACTCGCGACGCGCCCGGCTGGGCCGTATGCAGCTTGCGGTCCAGGCGCGGTGCGCGCCACGCGCGGCGGGCTTGCAAGGTTGCTCAGGGAGAAAAATGCGGAACGTGCGGGAACACGCACACGTCGTCGCGCGGGGAGAACACGGGGCGCGGAGAGACGCGCGCACACACGATAATTGATAATGCACTTGTTACTAACAACATAGGTCATACACTATAGGGATCGCACTGATGCACCTAAACTATCACAAGTCACACAGTCCGGAGGGCTGGTTGCTGGTTGCTGGTCCGACGTGGGAGGAGCACACGCCGGTCGGCTAGGCTCTCCCGCTGTTCGCGGCGCGGCTGCAGGCACCCTAGCACCTCCACTACCCCTTACTAGCACGCGCAGGCGGGCTGCGCGGATCGTCCCCCTATCAAATCGAGCGCGGCATTGAGCTGGGCAAGCGCCGTGCTGATCGGCGGACGGTTGAGGTCGCCGCCGTGCGTCGCGATGTTCTCCAGCCGGTGAGTCTTCACGTGCCCGCGCACGGTCAGCTCGTACACCGAGATGCCGTCGACTACCGCGCCGCCGACCTTGCAGGTCCATCGGACGCGAACGGCACCGCCGCTCAGCACGATCCGGGTCCCGACCTCTGCATCTACCTTGGCCACTTTCTTGGCCCACCTCAGGCTGCTCAGCAGGGATTTATACCGCTCCAGACCGCGAACTCGAAGGGACCCTCCGGAAAACTCCATGGTCTCCGTGAAGAGCGAGAGGTCCGGCTCAGAATCGAGCATCAGAGGGTAGTCGTGCCGCAACGAGTCGACGAGTTTACCCACATTCAGGTCGTACTCCGAAGGAGAGTTCGGCGACGGCCGCACAGGGCTCACCGGGCTCCAAAGCGGTACGGGCGTGGCCACCGGTCTCGGCACTGCGGTGACGGTAGCCCTGGGGCGGGTCGCCGGTGCTGTCAGAGTCAGCACCGCCACAGATATTAGGCCGAGCATGACCGAGGAGGACGCACACGGACGGTCGCCGTGGACCCCTTGAGAAAACGAATCGGGATCAGATGCTCATCTGGCGCATTCTCACGACGAATCTCATCACCGCCGGAGAAAACCCTAACCTCATCGTACTAACTTCTACTCTAGTCCTACTCCGGCTTTTTAACGCACCCGATGGCTGATTATTCTGCCGCGTTTTGGTTTTCGTTTTGGACGCGGATCCGGTTTGCGGCGACGACGGAGGCACTCGTTCGAGAGCAGCCCAGAAGGCCTGAGGCCCAGGGAGGATGGCCTGCCCCACGCAGCTCCTCAGTGGGCGCTGCTGGACCTTGGGTGCGCTCGGGCAGTCGTGTGCGGACGCGTGCGGCGGCTCTCAGAACGTCGACATCGAAGCTCTCGATGATGCCAGCTCTTCGGCAACCATCGGCCACCTCGAGGCGCTGTACGGCCTCCACACCACCTCACGAGACGGCGCCGACCGCTTTTGCGGCCCGCCCGCTGAGGCAATGTACGGCTTCATCCCGGAGGGCTTCACGAACTTCGGAGGTGAGGGGCGCTGGCACTGCCTTCAGGGCGAGAGCTACACAGGCATCACGCAGAGGGTGCGCAGTCCATGTGTTTGCACGGCCGCCTCGCGCGCTGCATCTGCACGGCCGCCGCAGCGGTCGTCGCAGCACCTGAACCAGCATCTGTGGGGAGCGAAGCCGCACGCGCTGTATTACCCGCCTCGGCCGCCACCGCCGCCATCGCCGCCGGCTTGGGCGTGGGCGTGGTGGAACGGCGATCGGGGCGCGGTCTCGAGCCGAGCGTTCGCGCCTGCGCTGCACCTGCAGATGTCGCAGCTTGGCGGCGCAGCGAACCGGGAGCTCCTGCTTGTCGTCGTCGCGCTCCTCGTGCTCTTCGGACTCATCAGATGCCTAGGAACCCCCAACCCTAACTCTAACCCCAACCCTAACCCGGTTCCTAACTCTAACCCCAACCGGGGCACCGGTTTCTAGCTCTAACCCGGTTCCTAATTATTTTGACCCCAACCCCAACCCTAACCCGGTTCCTAGAGCGCAAGCCCCGCGACTGGCTGCGCGGCTGCTGTACGCGCGGCTGTACCAGCTGCTACGCGCGCGGCTGTGCGTGCATGGAGGCGGAGCCCAGGGTGTCCTCCTCCGCGTTGCTCCGAGCGAGGCATGCCTCCGAGGCCGCCGGACGAAGTCCGATGGCACGCAGCCCGGTGGCACGCAGCCCGAAGGTCACCACTGCCCTAAGACCCTCACCCTCACCTCTTAGGGTTAGGGTTAACCCTCACCCTAACCTCTTGGGGTTAGGGTTAACCCTCACCCTCACCCTCACCCTCGCCCTCGCCCTAAGCCGAGCCTCCACCCGCTTCCCCTGACCACCGACCCTTCCGTACACCTGGTCGTAACCCTGACCTGCTTCTAACCCTGACCCACACCCCTGACCCACACCCCTGACCCTGAACCCAAGCCCTAACCCTAAGCCTGACCCTACGCAGGCACGCAGTCCCGGGACGCCCGCGCCTCTGCTACCGCTCACCACGCCCCAGGGCCTGCAAGTCACTCTCCACGCCAGTCCGAGGAAGCGGGAGTGGCTTCCCTGGCCATCCCGGAGCGAAGACTTCTCCACTCCGCGGGTAACCCGGCCCCGGAACCTAGCCCTAGCCCTAGCCCTAACCCTAACCCTACCCATCACCCTAACCCTACCCATCACCCTAACCCTCACAGCCGAGCCCTAGCCCTGGCCCGAGCCCGGATACCCAAGCCCAAGCGCAACCCCAGCCCTAGCCCCAAGCAGGATACCTAGCCCCAAGCAGGCAGCATCGAGCGTGACGAGCCCGCACCGGTCGAGTCCACACTCCCGTCCGCGGAAGCCGTCCGCTGGCTACCCCCTCGCCACCACCCATGGCTCCCGGGGCCTGTGCAGCTGGCTCCTCCAGGTTAGGGTTAGGGTTAGGGTTAGGGTTGGGGTTAGGGTTGGGGTTAGGGTTAGGGTTAGGGTTGGGGTTAGGGTTAGGGTTAGGGTTAGGGTTAGGGTTAGGGTTAGGGTTAGCCAACCCTAACCCTAACCCAGGTCTGGCGCTGCAGCTGGCTGCGCAGCTGCCTCCGCGGCTGGCGCCTTGGCAGGTGCTGCCGCGGCTGCTGTGGCTGGCTGCGCGGCTGCACGTGCCCGGAGCCACCGCTCGTGGGCGTGCGAGCGATGGCTGGCCCCTCGTATAGTGGCCGGTGGCAGAGCCTGCCTCCTCGTGGGGGGGGCGACGGTAACCCTAACCCTAACTCCAACTCTAACCCTAGCCCTAACCCTAGCCCTGACCCTAACCCTAACCCTAACCCTAACCCTAACCCTAGGTGGCAGTGGCGTGAGTGAGCGGTGGCGGTGGCGGCGGGCGCCGCCGGTGGCGAGTGACGGCGCGCGTGCGCACTTGCGGCAGTCGGACGAGGCACTCCGCCTCTCGCAGCAGCTGCTACGCCGCTCGGAGCAGGTCAGGGTTAGGGCTAGGGCTAGGGTTAGGGCTAGGGTTCGGGTTAGGGTTCGGGTTCGGGTTAGGGTTAGAGGAGCTCCGCCGATCGGAGCAGGCGCTCAGCTCCGCCTACCAAGCTAACCCTAGCCCTAGCCCTAGCCCTCGCCCTAATCATACCCCTAACCCTAAGTCTAAGCCTAGCAGGCGCTCAGTTCCGCCTACCAAGGTGCACGCAGCCTTCCGGCTACGCCGACTAGGGTCGAGAGGCTCGCCGACAGCAGAGGGCAGGAGGTTAGGCCGAAAGGTCCGAAAGGCCGGCCCAAGGGCCGATCGAAAGCTCCCCGCGGGCGTCTCAGCACTGTACAACTCTAGCTTCACGATACAATCTACCCTCCGGTAACCGGAGTACCGGTGTACACCTGCACGCGCACGGACGAAAGTGCTCGAAACCATGAGCATGACGAAACTCGAAAGTGAAGTGAAAACGAAAAGTCCAAAAAATGAAAAAAAAACGACGCTAAAAAGAGAAAACAAAAGTCTCAAACAGGGGCTGGGGATAAAACAGGCCGTTGGCCGTAATGGCGTAGAAATTATACAAAACAAAAGACAATCTCGGGGAACAACAACACGACGCAAACAACAGTCAACACAACACAAAAAACAGCAAAACTAGCAAAAACAAAAACATAAATCGCAAGCCTAACGAGTCAAACGAGTTGTAGTATGGGTGAGAACAAGGGTACACACGTGTGGACATAACACAAATAAGGCATGCGCATGCGGCATGGATGGTGCAAGCAAGTAGAGTAAGTGCATGAGTGGGCATAGAACAAAAGCGTGCGCTCATAACAAAAGCGCCGGTGGAATGAATACCAGGATGGCGAGCGCAAGCCTGCTGCCGCGCTGAGAACGCGCCTGCTGCCGACATCGAGGCGGCTCGCGCTCAGGCGGAGACGGAGTTAGGATTGGCGAGGAATCTGACAATGTGCGGCGGGAGCGGCACGGCAGCCTCTTCATCCGAGCATCGGATCCACGCCGCGAGCGCCTGCACAGCCATCTTCTTGCTCTCCGCCACCAGGCCCATCAAGCGCTGCTCCGAACCCTCGACCTGGGCGACCAGCTCCACGACCTTTTTGTTCTCCGCGGTCAGAAGGTTGGCCTTCAGGATGACGGGCATCCCATAGCGCCCCACTACGCGCGGCCGCGCGAGCGAGGCGTTCCAATGGAAGTAGTGATCGCAGCGGGAGGCATGCAGCTCTTCCATCAGGACGATTCGCTCAGCTGAGCCCAGGTCCACCCAGGCGCAATGCTTGCCGCCGTCGACCACCCCCACCTCGCACAGCAACACCTTGCCGGAAGCGGTCTGGCCAGCGAAGAAGTGGCCGACGGGCATCACGCCGTGGCTGTCGCTGACGTTATGAGCCGGGCTCCCACGGAGCGGCGTGGTTCCGGGGGCGGGGGCGGGCGTGGTTTCCGGCTCCGAAGGCTCCGAAGGCTCGAAGCTCGAAGGCGGGCCCGGGGGCAGCGACGGTGCTGGCTCCGAGCAGTCAATCACCACATCGCGCAGCGAGTCTGGCTCAGCCAATGGGCCAAACTTGAAGCTGTTTCGCGCTCCCTCAAGCGCCCTGTCCATAAGCACGCCGTAGCGTGCTGCCTCGAGCTCGACAACCAGCTTTTCGGCCCCCTCCAGCCGAACCAGTACAGACTCCGCGGGTGAGTCGGTGCCGATCTTGTACGCGATGAGCCAGCCAACGAAGAATGGCAGGCACGCGTTCAAGACGGGCAGGAGTGCAGGGGTGGCGGCGTTCAAACGCCAGCAAAGCACAGCCGCATTCAGTGGCGTGCCCAAGCCTGCGCCAATTGCGCCGGCAGCACCTATCCACACGTTCTGCTGGCGCGTGCCCCTCGACGTGATAGTGGCGTGGGCCACCCCGAGCATCAGGAACGCCATTCGCACTGCGTCGTGCGTCTCCGCGTCTCGAGCAACAAGCACCTCGAGGACGTCCAGATCAACCGTCCATTCCCATGCAGACCACACCAGAGGAATCACTAGCATGCTGACGGCCCACAGCTCTCTGCCATACCAAGCGGTTGCAATGGCCAGGAGGGACATCCAGCTGATGGCGATGCTGTTCACGAGTGCGGAGCCGGTCCGGCCACAATAGGCCGACCCTGCGATGGTGAACGCGATGGCCACGGTGGGGGTACTCGGCATGGGTACCGCCAGAGGCCGATAATTTGCAGCATTGCCCACGCGACCTCTTTGGGAAACCGCAAGTTACGGCAAGTCATCCGCCGTTTCGGCTCGGTTACGGTACTGAGATCAGGCGGAGCTCAGGGGGGTGAAAAAATACACGGACGATGTCCTTGCCACTTCGCCTTATGATACATCAATCAAACCGCCCCCCTACCTAATTAATATACATGCGCCACACACCCCACCCCCACACGCCCACAAAGCACAGCGCACACGCCCACACAGCGCACAGGGACGTGTCTCGCGTGCCGCCCGCCTCCCCCCCCCCCCCCCCCCCCCCCCCCCCCCCCCCCCCCGCCGCCCCCCACGGCCCGGGCGGCCCGGCCCCCCCCCCCCCCCCGGCG
>Ga0115013_10001883_pt1 | contig 11914 bp, 7 predicted proteins | sample SouAtlMetagenome_2_FD_88686 | JGI IMG/M metagenome (GOLD analysis project Ga0115013, IMG submission 88686) | Marine eukaryotic phytoplankton communities from Atlantic Ocean - South Atlantic ANT15 Metagenome | ecosystem: Environmental > Aquatic > Marine > Oceanic | place: South Atlantic Ocean...
CAACCAATCTCTGTTTCTTCCCCGATCCCAAGAAACGCCCGACGGCACGACGCCTGGCTTTTGGACTGGGCACACTGTACAATAAGCCCAAGCACAAGGACAAGTTCACAAGGAAAGTGATTCTTGATTATCTTGTGCCATAACATGTACTAATTAGATAATTATGCTGCTAGCGCAAACTCTCGCTTATTTTCTCAGTAACGACATTGATAAGCCTCATTGATATCAAGTACCGTAAAGGAGTTTGATTTTGAAAGTCTCGACGATTTTGAATCCTTGAACTCAGGGAGCCTCAATGTTTTGAAACATCGTTTTAAAAAGTACATTAATTGAAATTGAAGTTTAGTCTTCCCCCAGTAAGAACTCTAAAATAGTTTTATTAATTCAAAGCTGTTCTCTGGGATGAGACAATAATTCTCAAATCGTAATCAGACATGATGTAAGATATAGCCCCTCGGGGGCCTTAATTGTTAAACGTGGTAAAGAACAAGCCAATAGACCCCGTAACGACATTTTCGATATTTCCATAAGTACAACTATTCTGCGTGGATTTAATAGATGCTCTATATCAGAAAACACTAACCGTCACTCTTCCTCGACGGATTTCCCAGGCGATCAACCACTCAGTATAAAATATGTTAATACTTCACAGCCGAAAGAGATGAAGCATAAAGGGACATAAAGGGAAGACCGTATAGAGCGAAACTATTTCATGTTGTCGGAAGCAACAGGTGCCGATCCGGGCACTGCCTTCGACAATCTCCTCTCGGAGAAACTCCTTCAGCTATCGGTGACGGACAGGAACAATATACAGGAAGAGATCCATGGCGTCAAGTGTCTGGCACCAGAAGAAACACCCCAGCTGATAGAAGAATCTCTCCGAAAGCTTGCCAACGAGATTGACAATGTCATCCCAGATTCCCAGAAGCGTGCCTACCTTCGGAGCCAACAACGAACGGCATCTGCTGCTTTTGTCAACAGCAGGGATTTTCGGTTACGATTCTTGAGGTGCGAATTGTTCGACTATCGCAAAGCAGCACAGCGGATGTTAAGAGTTTGCGACTCCTTATTGGATCTTTTTGGAACATATGCGCTAGAGAGGCCGATAAAACTTGCCGATTTCACCAATGCGGAACTCAAAATCCTCCGCAAGGGGCGTGTTCAGCCTCTCCCTTTCAGAGACCGGTGTGGCCGCCGGATATGTATTTTGTTTCCGGGTGCAGAAAGTTTAAAAGAAAAGGGCGACGAGAATAATACAAGGGACCAAACAAGGGAACTGCAGAGAAAAATATTTCTATACTACACTTCCGTTTTGGGAGCGGAAATCGATACACAAAGACGGGGAATCGTCTTCATAATATGGTTTGATGCGATGCTAGCTGATGGTATATCTAGAGATATCAAACGGATTCAATCAAATATGAAATCTCATCAGGTATCAATGTTGAGGGGAAGTGCAGTCCATATTTTGTCTCCCGATACTCCTTTTTATCGCTTGAAGCGTTCCATTTTGTCTCTCGGTGCCGGACAGTGGGTTTCAAGATTGCGGATTCACCTAGGTGAGTTATTTTTATGCATATCATAATATTTTTGAAGCAATGTAATGGCCACAATTTATATGCTTTAATTATCACTATCTAATGTTCCACCTAAAATTATTTCAATTTATATCCAGGCAACCCAATTGAATTGAGATATATCCTCAATGGATACGGAATTAGTGCCGATACCATACCTATAAGCCACACTGGCACAGTAAAGGCAAGTCATGCTCATGCTGTTTCTCCAAGAACAAAACCTCTATATTACAGTAGTAACTCACACATCGTTTTTAAATTTGATACCGAATGTCTATTTCAACTCATATAGTGTGGATATTTAAGGGAATGGATGCGGATCCGACAACATCTCGAAGACCCTAAAGTTTTCGATCAAATATGTGATGAACATTCTGGTGAGAAGCTTTCGCGGCCAATCGAGTGCCCTAGTTTGACCGATATTGTATTCAAAAAGGGGAAATCGGCAAAGATGCACCCGGGAAATGCTCATTTTCGAAGTTTAATCCAATTGAAATACGAACACGATCGTCTTGCACATTCTTCCAAGATTGCCTCCGAGGCTGTTTTGGGCAAATCTGACGACTTGACGCTATCCCTCGCAGAGTATTTTTTTAACGAAGTCATACAAGGGCATTTAAGAATGTTGCTGTGGAACGAAAAACAGGGGTGGTGGAGCATCCTCACAGACGAAAAACACATGCGAAAAAAAATTGAAAACACTGTGAGAGGTTGTATCGAGAGCGCTGATCAAAATCGATCAACACCGTACCAAGAACAAAAGACACTGCCGCACGAACAAGACGGTTCTTGTTGCTTCGGGTCTCGACAGGTGGAAGAAAATAGTATGAAACGAAGGAGACTTCTCGGCAAGAACGATTCAAATACCATGTTTAGAGATATGAGTGGCGGTAGCGAGGATGATAAATCAGCTTGTGGAGATCAGTGTTTTCATCAATACCGGGGATGCTACTAGCTCTTGAGCGTAAATCTAACAAAGAAATGCTTCCAATCGTTTCAACCAATTTCACACACCCAGTATGTTTCACTGCTCAGATGATACGTTGTGAAATGGCATATGGATTGAGTTGCAAAGCAACTAATGAACGAATTTTGTCATCATAGGGTTGATATGTATCATGGCGGAACCATTTTTGGGCATACCTAGCCCATACACCACCAATAGAGCTACCACATGGATTGTCAATTGTTGATCCAATCCCCGCTTTCTCGAATCTCTAAATCTACGGAGTTGGATCCTAGTCGTTGAGAAGTCCGTTGAAGTCGAGTCGAGTTGAGAGTCGTGTGGTTCACGTGTAATTATGCAACTGCACCATACCTTCCAAAGATAGGACTCTTTCTGGTTGAGTTGGTAGAAACAGAAAATTGGGAATGATATTGCTGGGAAACCGAGAATCATCGTCGGCAGTACATCGCGCCTCTGCGTTCTTGACAATCGATGTTACGAATGTTTAAGCAATGAAATATTGACCTTTCTCACGATCAAGATGTCTTGCGAAATAGCTCACAAGAGTTACCTAATACAAAACCATTGTCTCGGCATAATTTACCAAGTTCTAATAGAATCGATAAATTGATACACTTTTTTTACTCAAATAATCGTGTTTTAGCGCGACTGATAGTACTAGTAGAGAAACACGCGTATCCACTATTTTAAAAAAAAATTGAGCCGTTGAGCGTAAATCCCATTCTGATGACATACATCAAATTCGCACAGGAAATAATGTGACTGCCATGATCCGTAACAAGAGAAAGAGATTGGTGCAATGTATGACCTTTCTTTGCGTCAGCATATTGCTATCAAGAGAAGCTACTCTCTTTGCCAAGTATTCACTGGGGTCGCAGCAAGAGCAAGGACATGGAACAGCGCCAACTAAACACTCGGGGAATGTTCACTTGAGGCAACCGGATAGCAACAGATCATCGATCCAACTTTCGAAATCCTCGCTTGTGTTTTTGTCATCTATGAATCTGACAAGGGATGATTTCTATCAAAGGAACCACTTCTACCGAGCTTGGATGACCAACCTTGGAGCAAGCGAATCTTCGAAATCACAACACCTTTTGCCCATGGATATTATGACTCAATACATATCAGAACACTCCCATCAGCGTCTTGAACTCGAATGGAAGGAAGCTTGTGGTGAGCAAGAACATCCATCCGGCAACATAGTACACAGTGACAAATCCACTTGTCGCCTCGACGACCAAAAGAGCTCGCGGAAATATCTGGTCGCATCGTACTCGTGCCCCCTCGAGTCGGGAAATCGATTGCACCGATACATGAATGGTTTGATGTGGGCTGTACTCACAAATCGAACTTTTCTGTGGCGGTACCAAAACTGTGACGTTTGTAAGGAATACAACGAAGTAGATTGCGAGGAACAGTACAACCGAAATTTGATACAAGGTCCAAGTGATTGCGAGGGTCTGATTGAGAGATCACCATGGATTCCTTCATATGACGAATGGAAGGACAAACTAGGGTTCAGATCCGATAACAGTGACCTAGTGAGAGCAGAGATATCACCAAAAATCGTCGACAATACCACCCTGCCCTATGATGGCATCAGTGACAATATTCGTTTGATTCGAGCTGGATTTCAGGTTGAATTGAATCCGGGTGGGATTCTAACAGATGAGCCCGTCGACAAGGCAGTCCATTTAACGAACAATGAAAACTTAAAGCGACTCAAAGCCATCAGTTCAAAGGGTGTGTATTTTTTGTACGGGATGCTGTTCGAATCACTCTTCACTATAGACCCTTCCCTTGACCCACCGGAAAACCTCTTGCACCCAGCGAGCAACAGGATATCTGATCATAACAATAGTATTACAATATTTCTACACTCGCGACACCCCAAGCAGTGGCCGGAAGACTATATCAAGCACGATCACCTGTGCCTCGAAAAAATGATGTCGATTCAGTATCCAGCAAATGAAAAAGACTTGGAGACTCCCACACATAAGCAAAGACCTTGTCATATTTACGTCATGTCAGATCGACCAGTCACAGTAGAATTGCTGCACAAAGACATTCAAAACTATACACATTGCACAAGCTCATCGAGGAGTCAGACAATACAGCCCGCACCGAGCGCGAATTTGGTACCCAAAAAGAAAAAGAGGACCAAGAACGGCAATACATACAACACGAACGTGAACAAGAGCCTAAGTTTTCGGGCAGAACACGGTCCAAGGGCCGGGAGGGGCTTCTGGGAGGATGTTGCTCTTGCAACACACGCCCGAGACGGAATGATAGCTGTCCACAAGTTTCGCCGTGACTATTTTCTTGTCCGGACTAGTACCGCTATGGTCCGTGAAATCGTGGAATTTCGAAGAAACTTGGAGCACCACTATTGCGATATCTTTTTCGAACGTAAAGCTGCTTGTGATGCTACCAACAAATCCGATAGAGATCTATCAGGATTTTTCGAGTGCGTAAATGCCAAGGAGGAAGATATTTGGAAGCTGCCCACGTATGAAGAGCGCAGAGCCGCCAAGAAGGCAGCTGGGATAGGACGGTATGCGGTTGAGCATAAAAATCGAAAGCGAGAGAAAAAACGAAAACAAAAGTAGGAAAACTAAACAAACTAAAACTAGGTTGATGAAATTCTATATTAAATTCCTTTACCTATAGTATTGTTGATACTTTGAGTTGTCGGTATCTTGAATGTTTTTCAGATTTGGATCACCATTTAATGTAGAAACTTATCATTAAAGCACATCTAAGTAGATTCATTCATGTTGCATGTATCTATGCATATATGTGTAGATTATTCAAAATTTAATTCTAGCTAGTTCCAAGCTCCATTTTTTGTATCATCCATAAATGAATTAAACTGCTTCTCATTGTTGAAATAGGGAGGAGCATAGAGTGCTTCAAATGAAAGTTCATTCCTATTACTCCACATTCTAGTATACACGGGCAAAAGGTGGGACAAATTTGCACTCGTCTTCGTCTAGCGTAAAGGAATGCACAGGCCGGTATTCGATCTTGGTCTTTTCGCCGTCAAAGTAAGCCAGAGTATGCTTCATCCAATTCTCGTCATCCCGATCTGGACAGTCTTCACGGGCGTGTGCCCCACGGGATTCCTTTCTGTTCTCAGCCCCCGTAATAGTCGTTGATGCGCAGGCAACAAGGTTTTGTAGCTCGAGGGTTTCTACTAGATCGGTGTTCCAGATCAGTGACTTGTCTGTGACAGAGACCTCCTCATTGAACTTCTTGACAACTGCATCGACCTTAACGACACCATCCTTGAGGGATTGTTCATCCCGATAAACGGCTGCGTGTTCTTGCATGGCCCGCTGGAGTTCACCTCGAATCACCGAGGTGGGTGTGGATCCTTCCCTGAATCTTAGATTGTCGAGGTTCTGAAGTGATTCCATGCCCTCATCTTCTTTCATTGGTGCAATAGCTTCTCCAGGTGTGTTGTCCTCGGCAATTTTAAGGGCGCAGGCACGTCCAAAAACGACAATATCCAAGAGTGAGTTTGCTCCAAGTCGGTTGGCACCATGGACACTTGCAGAGGCAACCTCACCAGCAGCGAACAATCCAGGAATGGGCTCGTCCTTGACCCACGCTTCATCCTTGTCGCTAGTATTGGAGTAATCGTGGGTCGTATTGAGGACTTGCCCAAAGTGGTTGGTGGGAATCCCTCCCATGTTATAGTGCACAGTGGGAAGAGTTGGGATGGGTTCTTTTGTGACGTCTACCCCGGCAAAGATTGCAGCCGTTTCGGAGATTCCTGGCAAACGCTCGGCCAATAAATCAGCAGGCAGGTGATCAAGATGCAAATAAATCTGTTTGTTTATTTTTTCATTTCCCATCGAACAACAGGTGGCCAAAAGACAATTGAGAATATGAATGCAGGAATTGCAAGAAATGCAGAAAATATATAGAAGATACAGAAAAAGAGTTAGCAAAAAAGTGATAAATTGCCTTTGGTTTCGCCTGCGATGACAAAATTCCCATGAATTCAAAAAGTGCCTTATATCAAGCATGCTAGCAACAATAACACCACCACCAACGACAGGAAGAACTTACGTGATCCTTATCGGGCCCTACACCCCGTCCCTCCCGGATCTCCATCGTCATGGCACGGCTGACAACATCCCGGGAAGCCAGATCTTTGGCGCTAGGGGCGTATCGTTCCATGAATCGCTCTCCCTCCGAATTTCGTAGAATTCCTCCTTCTCCCCGGCATCCCTCAGTCATTAGACATCCAGCTCCATAGATACCGGTGGGATGGAACTGAACAAACTCATTGTCTTGGTTGGGAATCCCCTTGCGAAGGGCCATAGCATTTCCATCACCCGTGCAGGTGTGAGCCGAGGTGCAGCTAAAGTAGGCTCGGCCGTAGCCTCCCGCTGCTAAGACCGTGTTCTTGGCACGGATTCGGTGAATGGTACCATCTTCCATGTTCAGGGCAATGACACCCACACATTCTTGTCCGTCTTCGCTCATCAGTAGATCCAGACAAAAGTATTCGATAAAGTAGGTCGTGTCAAAGGCGAGAGAGCGCCCGTATAGGGTGTGGAGCATTGCATGGCCCGTTCGATCCGCTGCTGCGCAGCATCGGTGAGCCTGGCCTCCCTTTCCATACTCGAGGGACTGACCTCCGAAGGCTCGCTGATAGATTTCTCCATCTTCGGTTCGAGAAAAGGGCATTCCGAAGGATTCCAGTTCCACGACTGCCTGTGGAGCCTCGCGACACATATAATGGATGGCGTCCTGGTCACCGAGCCAATCGCTACCCTTGACAGTGTCATACATGTGCCACCTCCAGTTGTCCTCGCTCATGTTTCCCAGGGCCGCGTTGATCCCACCCTGTGCGGCAACGGTGTGGGACCGCGTCGGGAAGAGCTTTGTGACGCAGGCCGTCTTGAATCCGGCCTCGCTGAGTCCCATGGCAGCCCTTAGTCCGCTACCACCGGCACCCACGACAACAGCATCGTATTCGTGGTCGACTACGGTGTAGTCACCTTTCATAGAGGTAGAAAGAGAACGAGTAGCAGTAGCTGTGGGAGTTCGTCTCGCGGTTTTGGAAGCCACACCGACCAGGTGTCGACTGAAATTGGACAGCATTGTTGAAGATCGGATTGTAGCTTGATTTCGGTATAGGTATTGGATTAGATACGAGTTCTGTGTGTTTTCAATAGGAATGTGTAGTCGTTGTAAATGATATACAATTGTTATGATGTGTCTTATGGGTGTTTAGTTCGTTTCACTTGTGTTCAGAAAATGGAGAAGACATAAAAAGGGGAGAATCAATCATCAGCATTCTTCAGAATCGTTTCGAGAAACCAACCGATTTCTTATGAATGACCCGAATGAATCAAAAACGGTGATTTCTTAACATACGAGTACAAAGCGGCGTACTGTAGAAAGCGACGTCAAATATGCATCAACCGTCCATCAACCGGCAGATGTTTGGGTCAAAGTTTCCAAAACGATCCAATCAGCGACGAACAATGAAAAACAGATGATTTTATTCTTGATTTCAGCTCGACTCATTGGAACAACAATCATGACTCAATCGTCCCTCCGAAGAAACTAGACGCCAATCAGCCAGAAAGAATGTGGACATCACATTATTTTACTCTCTAGAGTAGTAGGCACTTGCAGAAACGATAGAGATGCACATTTGCTTGCCTTGTGTTGTCGCAGTTCTGAGATTGTCTGTGCTATGCAAAAACTTACAAAGATTTGATTGGCTTTGTTGGCACAAAATTGCCTTTGACTGAAAGTATACTGTTGCATATTTCATGCCAGGCCTCAATAGCAGAAAGGTCTTCTGACAGGTTTAGAAGTGATCTGTATCCATTAAGATATGTCTATCTTATCCTACATTTTTGTCATTTTAAATGTAGCATTTTTCATGTAGCATGTGGAGCAGTTGCATGCCTACATGTGAATCTCCTTGCTCTGACCAACTAATAGAATTAGGGAAAAGAGCATTTCCGATAGACCTATTTTTCGTGGCTCCATTTCATCTTCCTAGGGAATAAATAGCGTTCAGACGGCTCATGTTTCATCAGCAAGATGTGTGGGTACTTTATGCATGCCGTTTCATAGGGAAACGGAGTAAACTGAACCATGTGCCGTACCAAGACGTGTCAAACAAACCTTTCACTCAAACATGTTTTTTCGTTCAAGGAGTGGAAACAACTACAAAAATATAAAATTGGAAACTATACCCCAATTGCGGTGGTACAACAACTAATGCTATACATTAAAGTTCCGGTGTTCGCGTAGTTGAAAACGGATCACGGCCAAATTCTAGATATAAATATGTCTATTCCCTCTGGCTTCGGATGTGTATGTGCGAGTTTTCTATGAAAGGATACTACGGACCCATTCATTTCAAACCCATCTCAGTATCAAAATCAGAATCGTAATAATTCCACGAGTCGACATGGACCGGTGCTGAAAGACAACAAGCAATCAATTTACTTCTTCTTGACGAAAGTGTAGTCGATTTCTCCGAAGAAATCCTCTTCTTCATCAGCATTTCCGAATTCTGAAAGGTAAAGAGAAAGGATAGCCCAGTGGACAATGAACAAAACGGCCAACAGACGGGTGTCATCGACTCCGAACCATTCGTTGGTACCCTCGGTGGCGAAGGCGGCAACACTGGAGAAAACAGTAGGCATTGCGGCTCCGACAGTTGCGATAAGTCCCTTCTTCAATTCAGGAGACTGCGATGCCATGGAGAGCGAGGTGGTGGCAGCGCGGGCTGTAATGCAATAATCGTAATAAAAAGAGAGTGAGCAGACAAGTAGATAAAAATATCAACAAAGTCATCAAAGGAAGAAAGAGCCAATCTGCGCAGTGCATGACGACCGAATTTGAATATTGTGCTTTCTATTCTGTTGTCATGAATTCTTCGATGAATTTACTCTTCGGGTCTGAGACGATTGGAGTCAGGACTGCTTTCATACAAAAAACTCGTTTCTTCTCAACAACGAACCGTCAAAGAATACGCACCAACAGTTTGTTGCATAGGGGCGAATGCCGTAGCAGTGGCGAAGAGGGTGGCAAATAGAGCGATAACAGTCTTCATGGTGGAATATTGATGTTGTTATTATGTTATGTCTAACAGGTGATGACATGCAAGGTGTTTCCTTCTTCAGAAGGGAATTCTCGAGACGGATGACGGGAATAGCACGGTCTACGCACGGTTTGGGCGGCAAGTGCTTCAAAAATTGCGTAGAATACAGTACTCATCTTGCGATCTTCGTGTATTCGTTGTTCAACTTTGCTAAAATTCCAAGCCGGATGGCAGCAAGACGATACCACGCAAGTGCCAATGCGCGCGACCTTGTGTACGTCATCTGTAGCGCGAATCGATTTCTGTTCCGGCACTTGAAGATTACCTGGAATGTAGAATTCGGAATCAAAAAATTGTTGATGCGTACCAGTCGGTCTCGAATAGTTTCTGTCATTTGCACACGGAGATGGCATGATGGGCTCTCCATCAGGGCATTGGGAATATTTCGACAGAGGTGCAATCCGATGGGCTTCTTGAACTCACAGTGATCATATGCGGTGCCGATGGTCTTCCCTTGCAACGCCACGCCCTGTGTGCTGTGCTGCCCATGAGGGGGACAGGTTGGGCATGGCTTTTTTGGGCAACATTGCTGGGCACACTGTGGCACCCTGTTGATTGCCAGCAGCATATAGATTTCCTCCACTTACTGATGTAGTCCCTAAGACTCTTCCTATTGTGGTTTCCCAAAAATGCAAATGCAGTCGTAGAATAAAATTGTGAACATGAGAGGAGAAACTGGAATAACTTATTACCCCTACAAAATCACAGTGAAAATCATAAATAAATTATTCAGTTTTTCACTAATATATACGGTATAAATTACTATTTGTATATGTGTGTAGCCATGACTAAAAGCTTTCTCAAGGCAAATAACGGGTTACGTCCTCAACCGAAAGTTCCCTCCGCCGAGGATCGGCGTACATGGTTCCCCCCGTCGCATATCCATACCAGATGATTCCTACGATACGTTCCTTGCTTCGGTCGATCCCACAAATCTCTGAAAATTCTGTTGTCTTTTGCAGGGGGCCCGGTTTTTTCCATTTAGTACCAATGCCCTCGCTCCACATGCTGAGCATGAAATTCTGAATTGCGCAGCAGACCGATTTGTAGTCTTCTTGCTCAACAGGCGTCATGAGATGATCGCCCGAATTTTCTGTCATCTCCGTGGTCAGCTTCATTGTCACGATGCACCATCCCGGCGCAACTTTTGCCCAATCGGTGAACTTTGTAGCCTTTCCCTGATCAGCATCGGCCTTGCTTCTCTCAGTGTTGAGGGTAGCTAGCTTTTCGATCGTCGAGGGACCCACGGAAATAAATCGCCAGGGCTCACTACAAGATCGATTTGGGGCCGCTATTGCGCATTGGATGGCCCGTTTTAGAATGGCACTATCGACGGGGGTCTTGTCGAATTCGTTCACAGTTCGGCGGCCAACCAGCATGGATTGAAAGACCCGAGATATTTCTGTAGCCTGTTGGACGGCATCGAGATACCATGGGAGGAATTCGTCCTCGAAAAGAAGTCTACCATCTCCATCATCGTCTAGGAATCGAAACACAGCTTCGGCATCCTCTAGCGTAGCTTCAAGGTCCAAGTCTTCGAGAACACCCAGGAGTGACGAAGGCTTGGAAATAAACCTTTGTCCTTCGTATTCTCCATTCGAAGCATGCCTTTCGAAGACTTCCAATGCATGGGCTTGTTTGGAGGTTGTTAGTATCGACGTCGATGTCAGCGTCGGATCATGATGAATTTCGTCGTTATCGATAGTTTTGCCAAACAATGACGACAGCGCTGCTGGTGCTGGTGCTCGTGTAAGAATTCGTTTCGGTCCTAAATCTTCTATTCTGTTGGTTCGTTTCGAGTTTTGTAGTGATGCTGAGAATGCAGCAGAACTATCGATTCTACTCCAAATGTGCAGCAAAGAAAGGAACACGGCGAACATGGTGGGTTTCGTTTTGTATCCATCGAAATAATCTCACGTTGTTATGCGACGTGCTGGCTCCTCTTGCCAAGGAACAATTCCATTCTTTGTTCCGTTTTAAATGTAGTGATGCCAAAGATATTGAATCAGAACGAGACGTAGCAAGTGGTCACAATGCATAAAATGACGTATTCCTTTTGGTGTAGCGTACATTTTTCCACGATTGGAAATGATTTGCTCGACTCATTCTAGGATGGAGCTATTCGGCCAGCTCTTTGAAAATTGAAAATTGAGGAATTGAAAATTGACAATGCTAGCTCCTGCTGGTCTATCGGTAAACAGAATTGGAACCATTAGAGGAGGA
>Ga0115013_10001884_pt1 | contig 11910 bp, 6 predicted proteins | sample SouAtlMetagenome_2_FD_88686 | JGI IMG/M metagenome (GOLD analysis project Ga0115013, IMG submission 88686) | Marine eukaryotic phytoplankton communities from Atlantic Ocean - South Atlantic ANT15 Metagenome | ecosystem: Environmental > Aquatic > Marine > Oceanic | place: South Atlantic Ocean...
TCATCGAAAGGCATGAGGGAATCGTATGTGGCATTATCGTCTGATGTGACGGCGGTAGGAGCGAAGGAAGGAACCAATGATGTAAAGTTGGATAAAGACCCTGTGGTTGAATTATTTGAAGGCGCCGAAGTTAAATCTGCGGGGGAAAGGATTAGCGAGTTTGTTGGAGATGCAGTAGTAGGAGAGTCAGTAACACACAACCCACAAGCTTTGGTGCAATATAACTCCATATATGCTGGGTTTAGTTGACATTGGCTTGGATCTTGGTTTGCCCAGGCCTCACAACTATCTTCATTGTCAGAACATGACGAGGTCGGTATAGGTGAGATAGTCGGCTGGGGGCTAATTGTTGGAGAAGGCGTCTTGGTAGGTGATACTGTGGCATTTATGATTTCTTCATCTAGTATCGTGATAACCAAATTTGATCCAATTGAATCGAATGCTGCCAGTAATTTCTCAGTTTCGATTGCATCTTCTATGACTTCGTAATAATCAAAACCAATATCACAGTCATCTGTATTTAAGATGATATCAACCCTCACACACATATCATCCTGGGGATTTGATGCGGTGTCAGGACAAACTATCTCAGCGACATCAACCGAAATAGGAAGTCTCACTGATTCACCATCCAGTTTTGTTCGATTCTGACATCGATGTCGTCCACGTAATCCATCACTTGTAGGTATTTGTGAGGTCAAATTACCAAAAACGGCCGAGAATTCTACTTCGAGCTCTTCTTCGGAGATACCAATTTCCTTTCCATTCGGAATCAGAGCAAAAATGGAAATTGTTTCTGTCACTTGACCTAGTGAAGGAGTCGAAGATTCTGAAACCGTTGGTGCTGAAGTAGGAATCACGCTAATTGTCACCACATCGTCTTTTCGTAATACACGCGCAAGAATAATTCCGATGACTGTCAAGATGATTAGACCAAGAATATACCACTTAGTTTTTCCTTCCATTATGTCAGAGCAGCCACACCATTTATAACACTTCGAATTTTTTATGCGAGTAATAGTACTCTGGATACTGAACCCCCTCTTGGTGTCCTTATCCTTCTTGCCCTCTTCTTCATACACGTCGCTGTAATTTGGAGGCTCGCTGTGAGAAGCGACAGAAGACATGCTATCAGTTGAGATATTCGATTGGATTTTTGGATCGCTGACTGGTTCATAGCTTTCATCGTCACTTGCCAAGGACTCAAACGAGCCGTCGTCTTCGTCGTCGTCGTCCACTTCGTCGCTTGCCAAGGACTCAAACGAGCCGCCGCCGTCGTCGTCGTCCACTTCGTATGCAGCCCCAAACGAGTCGTCGTCGTCCACTTCGCCCCACTCTCGGGGCTCCCGCGACCGCCCCCTTCTTCCCATTCAGTTGGAGCAAGTATATGACCGAAACAGAGAATGCGCTGCAAGTATGAAAGGAAGATGAGTCGGATTCTAATACACCAGTCAATCGGTTAGTGTCTAATGTTCATGTAATGATTTTCTGTAGTTTATTTTTTTTGGTGTGCGTGACCGTTATGACCTTGGGGCGCTATTATTGACACGTAACTCTTATAGAGTCTTGGTGAAATACTTTTGGGGGAAATTGATAAAACTTTTGAGTCCCATGAACGAACTTCTTCACAACTCGTTTGATTGCGTACTCGACTTCAAAACCAAAATTTCAACATTAATAATATTGTTATGATCGATCTCGCGACGTTCAAAACAATACAATTGTGACCGCTTTACTTTTTATTTGTCTTTACTTTGGGTGTTCCAGATATAGATTGAACGGGGGGAGGGGCTCTATGCATGCGATTTTTGGGTCACGCTAACGACAGCCGCCTTGTTGTACTTATACGTTTTGGCCACAAATTCTCCAAGGAGCGCTAGATTGAATACAAACAGAAAGGTCCCGATTGCATACATCATATAGTGGGCTGGATCGCTCGATATGCTCTCCGTGGCACGAACAAGATTGATCAGTTCCAAGCTGTTCTGTGGGAAGACATAAAACCGCGCGAAAAGAAAAAACGCAGCGTTGCAGTTATTCACCATGGCCGCCTTGACCATGTCCTTCGTAAAATCCAACGTATGGATGTAAGCCTGGGCCACGGCGCCCAATGCTGCATTCATCACCATCCAGGCCGCGATGCTTTGCACGTTATTGTTCTCGTTCAAACCGGACCGGAACAGATAAAATGGCAAAAGCAAGCCAGGAAGATGATGAAAGACAAGCGCATACCGGAGTTCCGTTTTTATCTTGTTGTTGTGGTAGGGATACGATCGTAAATACATCGCCACGAGGTCGCCACTATATTTTAGCAGAAATAAAACTATACGTTAGTTTCGGTTTGTGAGTTGCTAAACTCTACACAATCGACACCAACGCATCGCTTGAGAACTTACACTTCATATCCAGCTTCTATAAGATATCCGCGATTCCATAGTTGTGGCATGTTCAACGTGGAACCCATGATCATAAGTAGCCCTGCCACGGTATGGTGGCTGCTAAGTAGGAACATAAAAACAAAGTCACCTTGAGCGTCTGACACAATGATACCCTTTCGTCGTTGGAGCTTCAGCTTTTGGAAAAAAGCACTGGATTTAAAACAATTGAAAACTGCTTTGGGAGTATAAATTGTGTGGATGAGGTATGCCATTGTCCATAATGAAATTTCCAAGAATGTGAATAGCATGATGTTTTTTGTCGTGGTATTTTTTCTTAAAGCAAATGAATATTGACGATGATAATTTTTCTTGTGAGTTTCGATGTTTTATGAGATCATGCTGTGAGGAAAATCATCGATCAGGTGTTTTCGTAATTGTCGGATAAGATTGCGTGAGAAGTTTTATCATCGCGTAATCGAAATTATCCTTCGCCTGTGAAATTTTGGGGAGAAAAAATGTTTTATTCGAAGCACACATTATTCATCATCTGGATCTTTCCCCCAAAGCATATCACAGCCGCAGTGTCAACAAACAACAAGAGAGAATAGGAAGATGATGCGAGAATTTATTGTTGGTCTTCGTGCTACGAATTGAACGCCCACTGACTGTCGTTGGGGCCGCTAACCTCTCACAACAATACAAAACGAAGCGTGCCGTTATCACTGCAGGAGATATTCACAATCCTTTCATCAGATGAAAAAAACCGCATCGGTGTTTAAAAGTGCGAGCTCGTGCTTTGAACTATCCGTAGTTTGCTAAGCCGGGGCTTCACAAGAGATGACACAAAATATCTCATTATTACTAAAAAGTTACCTTAAATACATTTTTTTAACACACGATTGATGTCCCGTGGTCTTTTTTAATCGGAAGACGTGCTTGATGACGAGCTGGAGTTGTTCTAAGAGGTTGAACCATTCAAATCCCACTCTTTGCTGTCGAAGTGCGATTTCCACTTGCAATTGTTCGGATCACCGGACACTAGACCCGCCTTTGCCTGAGTCCAAAGTGGTGTCCAATACTTTTCATTAAACTCCTTACTTCTTGCAACATCATCTACGATAAGACCAAACTCTTGGAGACCAGCAGCGTAGGCATTGTCAGAACCGACGTAAAATAAGGCGTCATCAACCATGAGGAGTTTGGCATGGTTGCCTATCTGGCCACCAGCAATATTGGCACCACGCATGTAAGTAGCCTCGTCTGCTGTAAGACGCACATGGGCAATGTTGACAAATTCACAAATATGATCAACAACCTCCGTTGTATTTTTGTAGCTCCCATCAGTCCGTTTGGGGCGGTGCTGTATGTTGATGGCATAGTATGCAAAGAGCCAATCAGCGATTTCCTCCAAAATCCATCCGTATCCATAAATAAGTCTTCTCCGATTACTTCCAGCACCAAGCGGAGACTCATTTGCTGTGATGTGATTATACATCATATCCATTTGACGTGGAGCCGGCCATTTTCCACCGTTAGTTTCGAGCACCATACTCCAATAATCAAATCCTTCTCCTGTGGTTCCATTAGTAGGGCATACATAGGTACTTCCGGTTTGATCATTTGGGTCTTCAGCAGCAAAAGCACAGGGTGCACTAACCATCATGTATACAGGGACGCCACGACTTATCGCCTTCGCTATGCCTCCCATCTTCCTCCAAGTGTCGTCAAAAATTTTTCTGTTCATACCACTGCAGCCCCTACTGCCGCAGTCGAATCCGGCTTTACCTTGAAGAGCAGCCGAAGCAAACGCAGCATTACCTTGTAAGATCAGGGGAAGAATATCTTGCTGCGAAAATTTAATGGAAATTTGCGCTGCCTCCATCATCGCGAGCATTGCGAGATCTGAGGTTTTCTGGCCATCTTCAATTGCATTACCACCTTCGTCAGATGCCAACTTGTCAAGCCGTGCAGCTTGTATTACCATGGCCCCATTCTCAGTCTTTTCATATCGATTTCTGGTAGGTGGATAGGCTGGCATACAAACCCAGGAACCCGTTGTAATAGTATTCCCTGTTACGTAGTCCACCTTGCCATCTTTCCATGTTGCGGCTTCCACGTGACTTAAGCCAGTACCTCCGAATGTCCATTTACACATTGGCTCCCACAACTTTGCTGCGTAGCTATGAGCACCCATAGCGGGACCATTAGATACCATGATGTTTACATCATGGGTTGGTTCAAAATCTAAATAATGGCTGGGGTAGTAATTTGAGCCCCCGGTTAAAACTTTCTTCCCATCAACAGTAATAGTCTTACCGTGGTTGAATGAGTCTGCACCGGTTCGATAAGTTCCAACATATATCGTAATCCTTGTTGACAAGCTCGTTCCTCTCAAAAAATCTTCTAGAATCTTTTTGGGACTTTCGTCAGACTCTGCCTTGAATGGGTAGGAAGCAAAAAGAAACTTGATGATAATGTTCTTTCCTTGACTGTCAAGATAACGCATCGCATTACGGAACATTGCTCCGAATTGCCTAGTAGTGTCTCCAGTGGGATGACCCACAATATTAGGAGAGTCAAGGCTCGTGACATCGACAAAATCCTCTGCTTGGATTATATGGTTGAACATACGATCATACAAAAAGTCGGAGTGACCAACACACAATTTTTGTGCTGGACTGTTTTCGCTTTGTCTAGTGGCGTCAACCTCCCTACACATTCCACTTGCAAAAGGCGTCGTCTTTTCTTTGTCGGTGCAATTGTAAAGTTTTTCGCCAGGCCCAGGGCAGACTTTTACCCTTTCGCAATCGTCATCTGTTTGGCATGTTTTCAATCCAAACTCCGCGTTGCAGTTATCTTCGCCTTCCTTGCATGTTTTAGCCACTGGTAGATCTAGTGATGATTTGCCAACATATTCTCGGGGAGGATGCTGAATGATCCAATCCTCCTCAAACTCTGCATCTGCAAAAACATCCCATGTGGGTCCAACCTTAACATTGTATCTTTCGAACATTTCCACAATAGATTTACCGTATCTTGACAGGCTTTCTTTGATTTTGCTCCTGAAAATAGTCGGAACCCTTAAGGTGCTGAATTCCAAGTATGGTTCTTTGTTATTCACGCCTTCGTTTTGATTCGTTTTCCACTTTTCTTCGCCAAGGTAAGATACTTCGCAGTAGAGATCGGGTTCTTGCCCCCAGAGTTGGTAAGGATCGCCAACTGACGATGGATCATATTTAGCTGTGTAGCACCCGTCTTCCCCCGTCATTCCTTTGTCACCAACTGGTGTACCGAAGCCATTGTTATCATTGTCAAAACATTGCACATGAGCACCCGAGACAGGTTCATTGTTAAACGACGTACTCACGACACAAACCTTCGCTTCATGAGGTGGAGGGATTGTCTCACGTAAAGACTCGACGAAAAAACTGCCGTCGTGATTAGTATATTCGCGTGTTCGCCATTCTGCGCCATTATAATTTACCTGACAATAGATGTCTGGGCGTTTTGCATTACCGAAGGCCCAATCCCAACTCTTGCTGGAATCGTAGTAAATTGTGCAACAGCCGTTATCATCAGTTAAATTCGGAGCTCCGATTTCTTGGCCGAGTGCGTTATTGTCATTGTCCCAGCATTGAACTCTGGCACCTGATACAGGATTATTGTTACTTATATCGTTGAGACAAACCGCGAAGCTACCGTGACTTTTGGGACCATGATATGAGCTTGAACTTGAAGAAGCTGCAGAATTCCCTCTGAAGGCTTTCCACTGTCTACCTTTTCCAACGCCACGGGCAGAAGCAGCTGCTGTTGCTGCTGCACTCAATCCCTGGAGAAAAGGAGATTGGCCTAGTTGTGGAATATGGGGCATCGAGTAAGTCTCGTCACCACAAATAAAAACGCTTTCAGGACGATCACCAGCTTCAAAATCAGGGGCCCAGTTTGAACTCAACACAATTGTTTGTATGTTTTCTCCTGTCAAACCAGTTCCATCGTCCCCGTCATCTGCACTGCTATCCTCAACACCAATGAAGTCTAAATACAAATTTTTTGAACCACACGTTTCGTAAGAGTATGGCCACTCTTGGCCAGGATAATCTGTCCAAATATATTCCCCTTCAGTGCTTGGTTCAACTGAGTCGCAGTTATCTGGATCGACATAGCACCAAGTTTTATCGCAAAAAGCTGGAGGATTACTACCATGACAAGACGGAATCATATTCTTGTCGTGCCTTGAGCATGTTTCCAAGCCATACATAGCAGGATATTCGTAAACTTCGCCGTCTATAGTAACCTTGAGGCCATTGTTATCTTCATCTACACCTTCTGGATATTGTGACACACAAGGGCATGAGGGTCGGCCAGTAGGAAGATACTTTACCACTTCTCTACCAAAACTTTGAAAAGTATTTTTCAATCCTAAGAATCGTTGGTGTAAACCCTCATCCTTCTTGCTGAGCGCATCCCAGTAGATCCGAATGTCCATAGAGTGACTAGAAGCCTCGGGCAATGATTCACGACCAGAAATGATGTCGTTTTCATCTGGAAAGAGGATGGCTAGTGCACACTTTACTCCCATGTCGTAGTTCGAAGAACCAAAGTAGGCCATTACATCATCGTTGTGGTATGTATCGGTATTAGCAGTAAAGACGGGTTTGGCGTGATCAAAGATGCAACTGTTGATTGCGTCATCCATTTTGTCGTACTCCTCCGTGTTACTTGCATAAGGCACGGTTACAATAACAGCATCACTCGAAGAGCACGCCTTTTTTAGAGCTTCTGTGGCAGCTGCTGCATCGTAACCAACCGCATTCCATTCGAGATAAGCGGTGTCATTCAATGCATTCTCTGCGCCTTCTTTCCAAGTGGACCAGAAAATATCATCCTCACTTGTGGCATGGGTTACGACTGCGACAGTTGGCTTGACGATTTCTTCGCAAACATTTTCTTCGTCAGAGCTTAGCTCTTCATCGGAGCTTTGCGAATCTGTATCCGCCTCAATGTCATCACTCACACTGCTATCGTCATGGCCTTTTTTCGCCTTTTTCTTGGCGACCTTCGCTGCCTTGTAAGACTTCTTTTTCGGAGAAAGCACTCTTTTCCCATCCCAAACATCTTCAAATGTATCGGCAAAGTTGGTGTCTTCGGGGGCGACTGGTCCTTCTGATACTACCTGAGTAACAGAGAAAACAGCATTGACAAAAAATGCTGCTAAAGATAAAGTCGAGCTGTGCATCGTTTGTTCGATGATAGTGACGATGTATAACCAAATGCAGAAGCGAATTTGTTTATGAGCGAATAGAAAAGACAGAAATGAATTCTAGTCCAGAAGCATCTAGTAGAATAGGCATTGACATTAATCTGTCCTTCTCGTGGTCTCACAGACACATGCCATGCTTGTAACAATGCCACGGAGACAGCAATGACAAAGAAGAAACACTTCTACTTACATTTTCATGATGATAAGATACGTTGCAATAAGAAAGTCTTTCTATTGTAAAGATATCTGAAGGGTACAATCAAACGATACGCTGCCTTTTTGATTGTATGAGACAAACAGAATCCTGCCAAATTCACCACGTTCTCAATTCGATGAGAAATGACACGGTTCGGGGTGTACTTTTGCTAGGAGCTTTACTACTGACAACTACTACGAGCTCGATTACTATAAGTAGGAAACCGGGGACAATGTTGACGACCTACAGCACTTAAGAGTGCCAACTTCAATTTGTCCGGCACGATCAATTTTTGTGAGTGAAAAAAATACTTAAGCAAACCGAGAAAGTAAACTTAGTATGGGAAGCTTAAGTGAGAACGAAAGTTCATGTCTTAGGATGGGAAGATTGCATGTCTTAGGATGGGAAGATTAAGTGAGAAAACTTATACCTCGTGTTTTAGTACCTGAGATGGGAAAGTTAAGTAGCAATGGCGAAAATGATGATTCATCACAGAAGATTTTTTATCAACGAATGTCACTGAAAAAATAACACGTTGGTATGGTAGCGCAAGTTTGGCATGTCTTGTCCGGGTACACATTAAGTGAGGTTCGGGGGCGTGAATCCCACTTCCGATCGCATTAAGTTCCGACGCGGTTAATTTCTGATCGTGAAGTTCTTGAACCTGCTTAAGTGAGTAAAAGCAATAACGAAATGATTATAAGCCACAAAAGGTTACTCATAAGTTCAATCCTTAGTACTTCTTCAGGAAGTACCTATCAGTGGGGATTTTAAGTGAGAAAAAGCAATGACAAAATGATTATAAGCCACAGAAGGTTACTTAATAAGTTCGATTCGTAGTACCTAAAAGTGGGGAGCTTAAGCAGGAGGTCCCCATTATGAGGAGGTCCCTTTTGCCCTTGGGGCATCGGCAGGATGGCTCCATGCATTTTCGTAGATGCCAAAGTGTATAGTAGTAATTATTAATTATGGGGACTTTGCGGTTCTTTTTCCTTAAATCTCGATACACCGACATTGCAACAGACTGGCCCAACCTCCATTGGGTTGGGCCAGGGCCCTGCGTGGTGCTCGTGGCCAGGTCGTGATTGCAGAACTCCATAAAATCGGTGAATGTCAATGTCGAGGCGGGATCGCCGTTAATGGATCTGACTTGGGAGGTCATGTTGATGATCTGGATAAAGTCGAATGGGTCCTTAGGAGCTGTTGAGATGTGTTGCGAATACAAATTATGTCGAGCGATTTTCGTAGAGTTCGTTGCCGCGGGTTGCGAGCGATTGTATATTCCGAATATTTCGATGATTAGAGTGGTTTCAATATCGTAATGCGTTTGCGGATCGTGGATACGCCATGTACAACTGGGATTTCGGGAACGGGGTTTGACGATATCCCCAAGTTGGGACGCTGTGCATATGGGCTTCGAAGAGAGTAGGGCCCTCTCCCTTGTCTGTCTGCGAAGTCAGTGTTCGCTTTCGAGGTTATATACCTCAATATCAACGCTAGATCCTTTCTGCGTTTCCGGGCAAAGCCAGAGCTTTGCGACTGTTAATCTAATAAGATATAATCGGGATACGGCTAGGGTAATAGCGAGGGCGTGGCACCTTAACTGGTAAACTGTTGTTATTATTGTTATTGTTTCTAAAGTGTAAGCATGAGGGTTGACACCTTCTTGACATCGTGTCAGGATACTCATGCACTATTGTGTAATACTGGCATGTAATATGTATGTTCTGCAATCGACGTATCTCCTTGCAGTTGACGTAAGTTTGACTCATTCGATCCAAATATTGGTAAATATATAATAAGCTCGTGGGTTTTGCCAAACTTGTTGGTGAGCAGGCATCTCCCCAACCCTAGTTAGCCAGAAATTTGTGCTAGGTTTTTGGGTTAATACTATTTGGTAGTGTCTTCCCTTGTGGGACTGCATGCCAAGATTAGTGCATTCGCATCTTGTTTTTGCAATAGGAGTGCCAAAAAAATGAGGGGGAACCTCCCCCCGTGTAAGACCAAAGAAGAAAACAGATCCACCAATTCGGATCCAATCACGTTAATCAAATCTGGCTCGTGTCAAGATCGTGTTTTGCTTGCATTCTTCAAGAATCTGCGATGATTCGAATTATTCCTTTCGTTATTCATCATCATCACAAACGGATAGCCTTAAGCCCCATTGGAACTGCAATACCGGTACAACAACAGTATACCAGTTGCCGTGAAGAGTGTTACGATGAGGAGGCAGCAGCAGATGGGGAACATTGTGTTGCCCTTCGCATTATGGTGTTTGTTTTCGATGATTTGGTCGGTGGCCTACGGTCTATCATCATCCTCGCAAGGACCTGCCTTGGAGTTGAAACGACCCATGATCAGCCTCACGGGACACGGCGAGGTTTCGGGCTATTTATATGGAAAGCTCCAGCGGGCCACTTCTATTTATGGATCGGGACTCGTAGGTCCAGCTACGGCCATCATTCACGGAGACCAAGACGTTCGTGAGTTTCTGCCCCCCGAGATTTCGAAAATCTACACCCCACAGAGGCAGCTGAAAAACCTCGAAAACAAGCTTTGGGGACAGTTTGGGATGGCCACCTGCGAGGGAAACGTCGAGCGGGAAGACCTGATGACACCTATGTCGTATCTAAAACCGAGATTGTGCGAGCTCAAGGATACAATATTGTTTTTGGATGCCACTGGGTACAACGAGGATTCGAAAAAACAATCCGAGTCTTCGCCGGGAGATTGGCGCAAGAGACGGAGTGGCGCTGGTGGAGGTGGCCTCGGAAAAATGCTGTCTTCCTTTTTGCCCCAAACCCCGCAGGTAAATTTTTCGTCTCGTTTGCCAAAAGATGAGCCGGAACCACAAATTTCCACCAAAGCAAGCACAGGCGATAAGGATGATAAGGATGATGATTCCAAATACTGGCTCGACATTGAACTGATTCAACGCGCCATACCCAGGGGTTCCAGTATCTTCGTCGTGTGTGAGCGAGAGGATGTCCAAGCCTGCGCCAAAGAATTAGAGGATTGTCTTGCGGGTCTGGAGACAGATGCCATTGCAACGATTGTCGCACCCGACAACCACGTGTCGCTGACCGACGTTCGAGACGACAAAAAATGGAGCAGTCTGCGGCCCCAGGACCTAGAAGGCGAATTATCTCAGACAATATCGGTGAGAGATGGGACGGGCCATTCTGTCCTTGCCGAAATCGAACAGGAAGAACCTGATGACGGTGAAAATGCTTCAAGTGAAGAAAACCAACCCCGCTTCAAGCGCACCCGCGAGGAGCGATTGGCTGCTGCATATGCGCCAACGGAGGATGACCCCTTTGCCCAATCATCCAGCAAGAAAAAGCCCTCGAATGGCAGCGAGACCCGCATGGCCCATGCGTCGGCACCACCTCCGGAAGAAACAACGATTTCAAGACACGATCTCGCCGAGGTCTGTGTCCAGTGCTCCCTTCGTCTTCCCTCCAAGATTGGAACAGATGGTAACTTCGACAACGCTGGCGGTGGTCGCGTTCGCATAGTACGGGTATCGCCTGTGGTGGAAACTGTGGACGAAGAGTCTCACTTTGGGACGGAACGACCCAATGCAGACTACTTTTCTCGCATGGGGGGCAAAAAAGCCAAGGCAAAGGCTGGGTTCGTCAACAGCGTTGATTGGGCCAAGACCCTCTCGTGTTTTGCCGAAAACCAGAGTGGAAGCAGTGTCAAGGTCTTTCCAACCCGTCCCGATTTATTGCCGTAGCAAGAGTTACCGAATATTCGAATAAAACCCAGTGGAAGAATTCCTTGCTTTCGAAATAGCTACGGAAAGAGACTCTTGCAATCTATCATTCGTATAATTTTAGAAGTAACAACCAATCATAGAGAGACCATCGATTCCAAACAAGAATACCATTTGTAAGGTGTATTGCATTATAATTTTATATTTTTATTTTGTGTATAGTTTTCTACTAATATTGTATATTGCATAATGAAAACATCCGATGACTGACAACAAAAAGGATATTCAGATGATTCAGCCGAAATGCCCATCCTCTCATTTTGTATTCTTCTCTATGGTGAAATGTAAGTATCCCAAA
>Ga0115013_10001887_pt1 | contig 11898 bp, 14 predicted proteins | sample SouAtlMetagenome_2_FD_88686 | JGI IMG/M metagenome (GOLD analysis project Ga0115013, IMG submission 88686) | Marine eukaryotic phytoplankton communities from Atlantic Ocean - South Atlantic ANT15 Metagenome | ecosystem: Environmental > Aquatic > Marine > Oceanic | place: South Atlantic Ocean...
CACGGAGGGGCGTACAGATCCAACTGGCGAACGTTTGATGTGGAGATACAGACAGGGGCTTTTGAGGATACCGTGCACTTCGCAATTGAGTATTTGGGTGCCTCAACGATAGTTGTTACTGGCGGGGATGCTTCATCCGCGGCGGCGGCAACAACATCCTCCTCGAGCGCTAGTGCAAAATTGTTAAATGGTGCCAAAAATATAGTTGCTGCTGCCACAAAGGATGTCACACCAGCTATCGCAAGTCGTCTGGAATCACGCAAGTTTTCTCGGCCATCATCTTCTTTTCGCGTCATCGACAACCGGGATTGTGGTTTCTGATGCGTTGCCGGCACAAACCCGTCTACCGATGACGTGACCGCTAACCATATGGAAATAGCGAGATATACAAATTGTATTCGGAGCATCTTTAAAATCTTCTTGTAATGATATGATTGCCACTCGAGAGGAATTTTGATGTCTCTTGGCTCGTAGAGTTTGGAACAGAGTAGTCAAGGTATTAATCACCGAGTTGATGATGATGTGTTGTCGGTTGAAGATGAAATCGAGAACTGATGAATGAAAAAACGTCAGTCCGGGATTTGATATTTTTGCAGAAAATGTTGAGTCCAGCGAGAGTTGATGTGCTGCTGCAGCAGTTGCAGTTGCCAGCAAAACTTCCGATAATAGAAACCAGGAAAAGAAAACTTCACGTAACCTGCCTTCCATCGATTTTACTACACCGATTTGTCATCAGATAAAAAGAGTTCGCATCATGTATCATCTTAAACTGGTTTCATATATGTGCATAGCGATGATTTTGGGCAGCGCATCGGCCTTTGTTTCACCAACGTTTCCCGCTGCTACGAATGTGTCGCCTCGAGCTCCGTCTTTGTCGATGATGGATCCAACGATAGCTGCTTCGCTTTCCGAGACTGCAAGTGTGGCAATGACCTCTGGTAGCGGATTCATGTTGGCAGAAACCGAGGCCTGGGTGAAACCAACCGCAACCGTGCTGGGACCCTTCTTAAATTTTATGGTAAGATCATCAATGGTGTAAATTTATTTTTATTTTCTAACAAGTCTACTTTCTGCTTATCGAAATCTTACATTTTTAATTTGATATCCTTCTACTTCTACAGTCATTTTCTATGGTAGGTTTACTTCCGAACGAGATATCGAACAACATTGGGCGCTATTCGTATAGTAATGTCTTGTTTTATAATTTTTCAGCGAGAGGATGACGTCTTGTTAGACCCTCAGACAACTTTCCTGTCTCATCGAACTCCTTGAATTCTAAGATCTCTTTCAATGACTCACTGACCGACCCCTATTGACGCCAACTTATTTATCGCTTGATTCGACACAAACATTCTTGTTTCTATTACGTCTGCAACAAACATCCTTCTGTCGTTATTTCTGGAACACGAAACAACTAGTTGTGCCGTGTTGTCGCATCTTGGTACCCCGAGACAAACCTCAACGAATTTCCGTGGGCTATTGTGGCATGGCCGTCTGAACCTTTATTGAGGCTAGCAAAGGGAAGCATCCCACCAGCTTTTGGGGTTGATATCACGCCCGTGTTCTGGTTGGCAATCTTCACTTTTATCAATGAAATTTTGTTGGGACAGCAAGGACTTTTAGTCATGAAAATGAAGTATGGAATCTAGGCAACATATCGGGAAAAAAATTCAAGCAATACATCCGAATCCAAACACTTTTGCATCGAGCTGAAAACAAATCTCCCCGGATGAATAGAAAAGCTAAATTTCGACGGGCAACCGTAATTATGAATCCGCCCAATCAGAGTTTTTCTCCCTCGAAAACCAATACAGTATTTACTATCTTTGAATGTCTTCCTAATCTTCTGCTGAGGTAGAAAATTCTATCGAGAATATTTGTTTCGTAATGTTTGCATGGTTAACAGTAGATCGGCTTCATTCTTTTCTAGTACTACTTCGCAACAGTTCCCATTGTTTTCAAGGTTGCTCCCCCGCATTTTACGGTACCCTCCAAAAATTGCGATCCACTTGCAACCTTACAAACCCCACCTCTCAGTGACAATCGCTCAGGTTGAAGAGAGCCTTCATTATCGAAGGCCTTCAGCGTGTGCTTGTCTGCAAAGAGAAGTGTACAATTCTCAGACTCCATGGCATTGAGGGTAGATTCAGCGCGTTTGGAAGGAATGCCGCATCCACGAATACCATCCACAGCCGGCAAGACCAGAGTGGCACCTTCCCCAATTGTTGAGCACACCGCTGATCCCATACCAAATGCGTGACACAGCGTGATGGCGACGCAGACGACGTCTTCTTCGACCATGGCCAATTCCCAAGCTGAGTTTTTACCCAATTCCAAAGCTTCTTGGTTGGTAAACGGTGTTGTGCTATTGTAGTAGGCATGCGGTGGCAAAGATTCGCTACTCTCAGTGTCATCCACGTCCTGTTCGTTGTCTTCGAGATCAAATTCTTCTAACCCGAACAAACCGTTGTTGCTACCAGTACTTTCGTTCGTGCCATGAATCAGGTCTAACAAATAGTCGCCGCTTAAATAAGGAAGCGAAAAATTTGTTTCTGCCAAGAAGCCTGTCCCAGCTGCAGATACGGAACCTCGTACTTTGGTCAGCTTGGTCATGCCTTCTAACCCTTTTGCTGTCGCGTAAGTCACGCCAATCCTATTGCATGCAATCTGGAGCATTAGATTCTCTGCAACGTTTGGCATATCGCTTATCAATGTATCATTTCGTTCGTACCCATAGAGCTTAAGAAAGCCGGCCAATCGGTTCGTCTTATCGCGAAAGTCGCGATACTTATAGTGATTGAAGTCAAGGGCATTATTGGCATCGGTTGCTGTTATCGTCCTCATCAAGGATTCAGGAGACGCAGAAACAAGGGCAACTCGATCGGGGACTCGTAGAGCAGTTGCATCGAGAGAGGCTGCAATGGTTTTGATGATTCGGGATGACATTCTCACTTCAGAAGTAGTAATCAGTCAGGTTGCACTTTTTAATGTTGAAACTGTTGATGTTTTCATCGATGCAATCAAATAAATGGAGTCAGTTTTTCGAGTCGCGCATTTTTTCTGGTGAAGGCTCAAAACACAAACATCATCTTGGGGCTTCAGAATGGTTTTCTGCTCTAGTTCTCTGCAGATGTAGACGGCTCTGTTGAGAGGTGTGCACAAAATTCTGTGCAGTGGTATGTTGCACCAGCAGCCCCCACAAGGCCCACATGGCCGGAGAGTCACTTGGGGAGTTAAGGAGGCATCTTTGTGACAGTGCAAGTGCTGAGTGGAGTGGTGCAGTGTGTAATTGGGACCCAGCTTTACACCCCCACCGGGGGAGGTGCTCACTCCCCCTAAAATCCGAACATCTCCCAGCAACACTCCTTAGTGTGGATTTACAACGAACGCACAGAGGGACTTTCAAGGTGGAAATGCATAGAAATGTATAACCACACTTTATCAGAGACCTTCAGATCGTTTCTCTGGATAAAGGTATTTATAAAGCAGTAATAAAATATCTTTATACTTATTTACATTACATTTTACGTTTACTGAAATGTCTGCTCATTCAAATAGCACCTCACAACTATTGTAAGAAAACCAGAACGAACTAAATACCTCTTTTCGTTACCAGTAAAATTCCTAGGTTCCTTCCATCCATAAACTCTCAAATCTTGAACATTGTCGTCAAACATTTACCTAATACAAATCTGGAGTCTTCACATTCAAGCTTCGAAAGCATTCATTGTTGGATAGATTGGTACGCTCGTGCACTTTGCACTCTATTAGAATCCAAGGACGGCCAGTAGTTTCACCCTTTCGATAGAGACCAAAATTGAATGCTGAGTCTACAATCATGTGAATCTGGCCTCCACTGTTGTATAGTCTTAAATCGCTAGGATCCCCAGCGCTTTCACCTTTGTTCCTGTTCTTGATCGAGTGATCCGAAGATAGTGTCTTGACGATAAGCTCCTCGCTACCCATCATAGAATTGATTAAGTCGTATATATCTTCCGATGCAAACGATTTTGCCAAACGCAAAAGGACCTGCTTGTACAGAGAATTTTGGTCCAAATCACTTGTTTTACTCAACGCCTTCGTTAGACCCTTAATAATCATTACACAACCACTGTTCGTTCCGATATTTTTGATGTCTGTATCCTGAGTAGGTGGACTCAAAAGAGTGCCATTCAAAACCACTTTTTCCATGTACGCCCCCGTTTCTAATTCTGACACGGATACACCATTTCGCACAACGGGCGCTTCCAAAGGAATATACGATAAAAAGTTAACATCTTTCAGACTTCTCAATACCATCCTTCGGTCATTGGAGCGAGCATAACGAACCAAGTTTGCTTTCAGCTTTTCGACTGATTCCTCTCGTGATTCTACGTGTTGATCGATAATTGTCGACATGACGCTCGGATTGATGTCCACGGAATGGGAGGCCATCGTCATCGATGCCGTTGCCATGGTTGCATTGTACTCTACATAGGTCGCCATTTTGAAGTTTATGCTTCAGATTTTGAACAAGGTATTAATTTTGTTTAGATAGATAGTGTTTCAACGAACAAACAAGAAATTCTCGACTGATGAAAGAAGCTATTCTGCCATTACAACAACGAGGAAGCTAAATTAATTTTCTGGAACAAGCAAAACATGAAAAATTCGGAAATAATCGCCAAATAAACGGTCATTTTAACCCCAACCCTTTTCTAATTTGACATCAAAACCATACACCACTCATTTTTTATCAGCCTCATCACAATACACCATGAAGGGCACTCCAAATGATCCGATGCAACATTTCTTATACCGATGCCTGATTCTAAGCCTTCTTATTCTGCCGAATAGAGCCTTTTTAGGCCAACATTGCTGCAGGTCGTCAGTGGCAGCAACGATTGAGAGGAAACACCCAACATCAAGTTGTTCTCAGCTTTTTCTCGATACATCTTCACAAGGATGGAAAAACATCGCTGATGATCTTTCGATGTTTCCACTCTTTACAATATCTACTACTCAGGGCAATCCGGTTGCATATCAAATCTCTGTGGGAAAAGAAAAGACTTTTGATGTGCCCTTCTTCTATTGCGACGTCACCGAAGCACTAGCAGAACTAGAGAACGCCCAGAAAAATCCGACCGAGGCGACAAAAGGAGAAACTTTGAAAGTGATTCCTTTCCCGTTGGACCAAGCGTTTGAATTATGGTGCAAAGACAAAGCTGTAATCATTCCTGGTAAGGCGTCGATTTTGGAGGCAGGCGCACCTGCAGGAACCAACCCAATTGGACAAAAGGTACCAATGTGGGCATGCCTTGAAATATCGGAAGAACAAGAGGGGGGATTGCCACCCAAGCTACCAATTTTTATGGCTCTCGATGACGCAAATGCCGCAATAATTGAGGCAGTTGAGGGCGATAGGGAAAAGGCTGACGAGTTTGAGCTCGTGTGCTTGTCGCTTGATGGAGCTATCGAACAACTTGTGACTGTACCAGAGGAATCTCCTTCTTTTCATTTTATTCCGCCATCAAAGTCAATGAAGTACATTGAGGATTATAGCGATGAAAAATCTTAGAATGCTTTGTGAGGTACCCATACAAGAAAAGACATAGTTACAATGTTTCCAATTTGATCATGTACTGCATCTATACTGTGTAATTCCTTGAGAGAGGGAACTATTATTATGATCCTTTGCTTTCAGACTACACTCCCATGAAAGAAAAATTCAAGAAACAAAAATCACACTACGAAACAAATTATGCGATATATAATGGAATAAAATTCAGGTTATTTCACCAATTGAGCCAAACATGTACTGAATGTGTTGTATCGTTACCAAAATGTTTAATCTACTGTCACAGCTTTTGCAAGGTTTCGTGGTGTGTCAGGGTTGATTCCACTGTATTTAAAAAGAGCGAATCAACAAAAAGTGAGAGAGGCTGACAGAACAACATATGACGTTGACGCGTCCAATGATATCCATTTCCCTTCAATAAAATTGTTCTGAATATTTATTGCACCACTTACCGTAGTAACGCAAGCTCGTATGCAATTAGTTGTAAAGGAATCACTCCGGTGAGGGCTGTCATTAATCCGTTTTGTGGAATCACAATTGGGTCATCATCTAAATCACGTGTTAGTGACGGATTATCTGTAATAATAATAAGTTCAGCTCCTCGTGCCTTTACTTCTTCCGCTGCTGATCTCATATGATGAGCATGCTGATCATCCAAGATGAACATTATAATGGGAGTTGCTCCAAACTTTCCATTCTTGTCCTCGATGAGGGCAAAAGGACCATGCTTCAAGGCACCACCACTGTAACCCTCCGCATGGAGATAACACATTTCCTTGATCTTCAATGCTCCTTCTTGAGCCACTGGCTCAGCATAACCCTTTCCAAGAACAAAGCAATGTTCTTTGTCTTTAAGCCTCTCGGCTACTCGCTTACATTGCTTTTGACATGTTTTCATGGTCATTCCCATAGTGATGGGTAATCTCATCAGCGCGTCTTTTAGTCTTTGCGCTTCGATACTTCGATTCACACCTGCGAATCGATCGCGGCACTCTTTGAACCAAATCGCAATCAATGCCAAGACAGTTACCTGTGTTGTGAAAGCCTTTGTACTGGCTACCGCGTTTTCTCTTCCCGCGTTACAGTACACACCTAATTTGGTCGTACGAGCGATCAGACTACCGACTGCGTTGACAACACTTATCGCTGTGATCCCTTCTTTCATTGCATTGACAACAACTCGATGAACATCTTTTGTTTCGCCCGATTGTGATACTACAATCAATCCGGTGCTTTGAACGTTTTCCATGCATGGAAAGTCTTTCGATTCAGTTTCGGCTGCATCGATAGAACTAACACTATCAAATGATCCTAACTGTTTCATTAGTTTTTCTCCATACTTTGCTGCGTTCAAAGATGTCCCGCAGGCGCTCAGTGTCATGTGTTTAACTTTTGCCATAGTTTCTTCGTTGCGATCCAACCCGCTAAGAATAACCCGATCATTGGACATACGGCCTCCAAAGTTCAGTGACTGCGCGATTGCTCTTGGTTGTTCAGTTAGTTCTTTCAGCGTCCAATGAGCGTAAGGTTCGGGAGAGAGTTTAACCTGCTGGTCGGGTGCAATTTGCGTCCTGCCAAGATCGAGGGTTCGTCCGTCTGCGTGTAGGACGCCGATTTCTCCATCCTTCATGCTTATGAAGTTTTTGGTGTAGCGATTGAATGCAGAAGTCTCCGATGCAATGAATGTTCTATCAGAGCCCATACCAATAACCAACGGCGACCCATTGCATGCAACAACCATTTCATCAGGAGTGTCTGTACAAACTATAGCTAAACCCCATGTTCCAACGCATCGATCCAATGCTATTTGGGTTGCTTCTTTCAGTGACATAGTGCCTTTCTTTTTTTTATTTCCCTCTTCGTAGTATTTACCGATGAGCTTTACAATTACTTCAGTGTCCGTTTGCGACGTAAATACGTGTCCCTCTGACTGCAACACGCGTCTCAATTCGTTTGCGTTGTTTAGGATCCCGTTATGCACCAACGCAATTTTCCCTGAAGAATCAGTGTGAGGATGGGCATTCTCGTCAGTTTTGCCTCCGTGTGTTGCCCTGTATAATTTAACCGAAGACAAGTGCTTAGTATTCATGAAAAAGAACAATTCGGAACCTGTTTTCTAAAAAAATTCCTCTTTCTTCCCAATAATTATAAACAATAACACGATCCTTCGACTTTGCGATAACGTACCAGCGTGTGTGAGCAATACCCAATGAATGTCCAAGATGTTTCGAATGCTTCGAAACAAGTTCAATCGAATCGGCCTTATCCCCATCTGACGCATACTTCGAAATTGAGAGGTCGCCACCCTCAGAGGGAACCGTAGCAATCCCTGCACTATCATACCCACGGTTTTTGAGGATCGTCAATCCATCGAGCAAGAATTCTCTTGCATCGGAATGTTCCTTGGTTCCAATCACACCGACGATTCCGCAACAATCGGTCGTGACCGTTGAGGAGTCTGATGTCGCTAATGCTGCTACCCCAGCGGCTGTTGCTGCTATCATGGCTGCCGCATTCACCGCGTTTTGCTTAGAAAAGTTATCATTATTAGAAGATGCAGAAAAAGATAGCGCAGGGACTGCATGAGTGGATGCTAACCTGCTAGGTGAGGTTGCCGATCGATATTGAAAACGGTTAATAGCATTTCCACAACTTCTGCCATTTCTTGCGCCGACTTTGGAAGACCTTGGAATGAGCAACTGGATCTTTTGCCGGAGCATTGTTTCTATCGTTATTTTGTTTTTCAAAACTGTCTTTAATGGAGGATGAAATGTCTTCTGTTGCTCTGATTTTAATGCGAAGGATTGGATTCAAAACGGTACTCGGTGAGAAAAAACTGCTTTTGGTTGATCATCTCGGTCTAAAAAGTGACATCGAAATGACCCGCGTTTGGATGTTTGGGGGATTGGGGTCGATAGAGGCGGAGGGGGGGGGACACAATCTTCTCCAACTGTGGGTCATCCATCACGCCACGCATGGCCAAATTGGGGAGGGGAGAGGGGGGGGGGCTGTGCGGCTTCCGGCAACCGAAAATTGTTACGACCGATTATTACAACCGATGTCTGCTATTTTGCTCCTGATTTCTCGATCCATTCCGGGGCATCCTTTTCTTGGGACTGTCCATGGGGACACACCGCGAACATCGTGACAAAAGCAACACTGCCATTACAATCGTCGAGCATCGAGAGGACAGGATGGGATTTTGATGCTTAAGGGCAGGGGAGAAAATGAAAAAAGTATGATAAATAATGATATGGGTAATAACAATAGTAATAATAGTAGTAATACAAATGTCATGCGTTGGTTTGTTATAATAATAGACTAGTGCGAAAGATGGGATATTTGTTGGTAAATTTTAATTGGGAAGCAGAGCCTCCCAAGCAATTGGGAAGCAGAGCCTCCCAAGCAAGAGAATGCATCGTTTCTTACGGCATGGTTCAATCCAGGATGATATCTAAAACTACAGGTTGTCACTGCAGCAAGTCAGGGTCGACACAAATACTAATGGCGCACTACATTAAAATTGTTACTTATACGGATCGATGCCGACTCTGACAGCGATCCACTCTCGATTCGGTCAAGGTATTGTCTGCACGTCAATCCTCTCGGTATCGCCTCGATCTCACCCTTCCGTACCTTTATTTGCGCCTTGTACATTTCTTTTTGCCAGTGAATCATCCCGCTCTCGAGTTGGATCCTTTTCTGCCTCGTAATGTTTTTCAGGGTTTCGTTAAAATCGACCAAATCGCCGTATCCGTGTTTACTTCCCACAATTTCGATTTTTTCCCTTTTGTCGCCACGAGCCGGAAGGAATTTATTTTGCTTCAACACCATCTTGCCTTGCATTCCAGTCGAAATAATACCGCTCTTCGGCAATATCTTTCTCTCCTTTCCGTTCATCAACAGAAAATCCAGGTAACCTTTCTTTACGGCATCCGGCCCGGTGACAAAAACGGTTCTGGGACTTTGAATACTCTTCATGTCCAATAAGTTTTGGATGATGTGCTGCATCGACAGGTACATTATGGGATGACGGGGCTCGGTTGCCATGAACCATTGGCTGGGTCTACCGCTAAAGAAGTTATTAAGTGTAGCAAGCAAAGTGATGAAAGGTGAGAATCAATAAAAAAGGTATGTTACCAGCATGTTCAAAGTTCAATGAGCATTGCCTGTCAGTTATACAACTCACTAGCCGTCGGTAAAGAAAAACGCGGACAGGTCCGTTCGGATGGTATCGTTCGTGAATCCTTCGAAAGGCCAGTTGTCGATGTCGCTGTAAACTCCGCCGTACTTGTATAGCAGCAGCACCCTCCACACGTCGATGTACATTGCGCCCTTGTACAGGATGCACTTGATCGCGGGGAGAAGATTGGGAAACACATCCCATTCGTGTCCGTAAACGAGACGATCCACGGCGTCGTCATCGTGGAAGAAGATGGAGTAGTCCGGGAGGACTTCTCTCCACCGATTCAACGTCCGAGCCAAATCGCGGGGGACGCACCTGGATCGCATCGTAAAATGCAATATTTTTGGAATGAGATCGGGATACGGTTTCGATAACAACGCGGATGAATGCCGATTATTGTGATGATTATTCGTCGTTCGGTTCGGTCGCACGATCACGTTTTGGAAATAGACCATGGGGGGATCGCACCGCGCCGCCCCTTGTGGGTCTCTCCCGCCCGACAGAACGTCCAATTCGTCCCACAGATCGAGAGGCGGTCGTCGGCTGCTATCGGCAGGATACACACCGTCGATCAACGTATTCGCTCCGTCCATCGTCGCGACAAGAGTGTCCGAGAGAGCTTTCAGGTACGTGTAGCTTTTGTACGTAGTAAGGACGAGGAACGACACGAGCGCCAACAGGCAAAACACGATCCTTTCGTTGCTCTTGCCGCTCGCCATGATCGCGTATGATGATGAATACTGTACAATTTAATATTTTTGCGTTGTTTTGCTAGTCATTTGTGAGTGCTTTTCCCGAGCGCCACAAGAAAATGTTGCTTCGCCCGCGAATAGAAATGAATCCTTCCACCGCGTTTTGACAATGAATGATTCCACAAAGCGTAAATCGCGCGAAAGACATAAATTTTACGCACTCCAGTACATAAATCTACGTAGGGAGTACATAAATATTGGTAATAGACAGGCTCCTGTAACCAACTAGTGCATAAATCAGATGGAATCCAAGACTCCAGTTGGTTCAATCACTCTTGACTTCTTCTCCTCCGAAGACAGCTGTTTCTTTGAATCGATATCTTATTTTGTGAGACGTATTGCTTTAGTTTGCACCCCTGTTGCCGCGCCATAACCTAATCTGGTACTATGTTGCATTCGTTACTGCTCCTTGCCTCCGCTGGAGAGGGGAGACTTCGAAAGGGGGAGCCTCTCTTGTCGCTGGGAGGACGGCGCAGGAGATCTAGGGAGTACCCTCGGACTTCGATCCGGGGGTACAACTCCCCCCCCTCCAGGTATCTCTTCGAGAGTGGCAACAACCAAGCGCTCCTAAACTGTTGTGGTGTCGATCACAAAACCTCCAGAGGACTGCTCGAAACCTTTGAGCCTCCCTCCAATGCCCACAGACCCAATCGCCGGACTGGGGGGATCTCAAAGTGGTCGGTTGGGGAGCGTGGCAAACGCCTTGGGGGGCCACGAGGCCTTGGTGCTACTGGTGCTCTTGCACTTGTCCTCTTTTGGTACAGGACCAAGGGTTCGTCCACACGGACTGCCTCCTTGGCTCTTGGGTTGACCTCGTCCGCATTGTACGAGTGGCTTCGACCCTCTCGCCGGACCCTCCTCCACGGTTTGCAACACCACCCCGATGCAAGAGTTCGATGCCCCACTCCAGGTGGGGTACGCGAATTTACGGTATTAAAACTGCCCTACACTGTGGGGAGTACTTTACTAATGAGGTCCAAACTACATTATGGGCGCCTACTGTGGGGTAGGCAACATGCCCTCATTGTTGAGGCTAACAACCCATTAGGGTTGGGGTTACTGGCTGACTGTCTCCCATTCATTACCCCAATACACCCTTGCAGGCTGTCTGGTGACTTGCCTCCAACATAAGTATGGATTGGCCTCATCAACTTGTGGACTGCCGCAGGTTGGTGCTTACTGTAATGACCAGCAAAGTTACCCTTGCCTGGCTCCCAATACAAATAGGGCTGCCCTTGGTTAACCCGATCCCTTAGCCAGTAGGGTCGCATGTCCAAAGCCTTGGGACGTCGCTGTCCCATAGTATTGTTAATGATACCGTTGGCTGTACTATTGTCAGTCTTTACTGGTGTGGCCGGTTGTGGCCAACCCATTGCCTCCAAGCAAGTGCGTAGCCCTGCCGC
>Ga0115013_10001888_pt1 | contig 11898 bp, 10 predicted proteins | sample SouAtlMetagenome_2_FD_88686 | JGI IMG/M metagenome (GOLD analysis project Ga0115013, IMG submission 88686) | Marine eukaryotic phytoplankton communities from Atlantic Ocean - South Atlantic ANT15 Metagenome | ecosystem: Environmental > Aquatic > Marine > Oceanic | place: South Atlantic Ocean...
CTAAATCGACGACGTATTTACCTTCGGGATTTATTTTCACCAATACTTTGTTCTGGCCCATTTGTTTGACGACCTCGCCGACATATGATCCAGGTTCTTGCAAATGGTGGAGTTCCTCTCGGAGCATGCGTACCTTCGCATTCAGCTCGTTTCGGCGTGCCTTGAGACGTTGCAAGTCGGCGACACGTTCTTGAACAGTGTCGCTCAACTCACTTACTTTGGAAACATAGTATGTAGACATACTGGAAGAAGATTCCGGTGTCATTGTCGCAGCCATCATGTAAAACTCTGCTTTAATGCTTCGCAACGAAAACGATGATTTTCGATGAAAGAATTGGGATAACTCGGTTAGCTCCTTAATTGGACTCGAGCGAAGTGATTGTATTATTTTCCGTCTTCAGATTTAAATATCCAACAGTGTTTCGTGCCCTTCATTGGACGTTTTTCTCTTCAGGAAGGGCTGCGTTCGAAAGCGATCGATGGAGATCTTTGAGTGCACCATTAAGATTAGGGATAACTGGGGGCCGCGCGGCATGGGGGGGAAAAGAGGAGAGATTGTGCCAAAAATCAGTGCAATGGAAGTGCAAGGTTGCTTAAATTGCTCAAATGCTGGGGAGGGGAATGGCAGAAATTTTTAGCAAATGGAGCAAGGGGGCACAAACAACAGCCATCAGGTGCCACCATGGCACCCATTCTGAGCACCCGCAAGTCTCAGTCTGTGCTGGAGTTGTTATGCAACATACATCAATCCATGTCTTTCCTAGGAATAAAAAAATAAAGCAAGTAAATGCTTGATAAAATGCTCACTCCGGAGGTAATTCAACAGCTATACTGGTTTAAAAAAATTAATGTGGTCATCGGCATTCCTGTGGGCTCAACGCACGATTTCCCACGGCCAGTCACACTTTTAGGAGCACACGAACAACTTATTAGGTTGCAATTATATCTAATGCCACGCGATGCCTTTGTTGCTTGGTCATGGTATCTTTGATTGCCGGTGAACAAGTCCAAATAAAGGAACAATCTATTTGTCAGATTCGAAAGGAGAGATAAATCTCGACTCGACCATATGGTGATATTGAATGGTGCGAAACTTTTTGAATTTTTGCGTCCTCGATCTTTCGTTGAGCGATGAAAATTCAGATTTTTTATTGAATAGTATTCCGCTTCTAAATTTTTATCAACTCGGTGGAAGGAGCAATTCGGAACCAAACTTTTAGCCGAAAAAAAAAAAAACGACAATCGAATATATGTAATTAGAAATCAATAAATTATGGGCAAAATAGGAAAGACATCTTGTGAATTCAACTTACTCTTCTTTCGACCGCCATTACCGATGGTATAAGCCGTAGACTATTCATCATTTTCTGTAAATCATCAAGACATCGTATTTTTACTAGAAACACTAGTGTCGCGTGTTCGTTCGTAGTCAGACTACCAGTTTTGATAATCTCCGATAACTCAGATACAGTTTCGGAACAGTCAGCAAGTAGAAGCTTTCGGTCTTGACAGTGAACAACAATCTCACAAGGGAAAAAATAATCTTTCTCGTCTGTTGCTCCTGGATAGGTTGGCCACTGCAACTTCACTGGTTTTCCGACATTATCAAGGTCTTGAACGCTACCACTGACGTCCTGTCGAAGACTCTCACTATCAACTTGAAATGGAAAGACGGAGTTCGAAGAAGCTTTTTGACTTTCGGCCAAGTCCCGATTGATGGCTCTCTGTGCTATGGGACAACAAACGCGACAAACTTTTGGAGTCGCCTCAAATGCATCATCTGTGGGTACAATTCCTATAATCTCGTCTCCATAGACAGGAAGGCATTCTGTGCAGAGGTAATCATGATCTGCGTATTCTATGGATTCATCGACACCAATGATTTCCGGTTTAGGCCAATCGGAACCTGAATCTTCGCCTCTAATATCAGCTGCAGGTATTGTAGGCGCAAGGCTCTGCGCTGAATTTATGGCAGCAGCTGCATCTTTTGCCTTTCTGCGTCGCTCATACACTGCGTCTAAGACACTTTTCGGGACCAACGAGGCTTTGTTCTTCTCGGCGTTTACCAATAATTTTTGTGGCACCTTGAAAAGTTTCGAGGCAAAAGAATGAAGCAAAGCTCGATCATGTTGGTTTCCTAGCTTTATCAAAAGATCATCTATGTCATCATATTGGGAATTTCCGGGAAGCAAAACCGCCAACTCCTCAACCGTTGTTGGAACAGAAAATTCACCTTCAATATAAGATGATTTTTCGATTAAGGGACCGTGCATCCAGAGATAATCCATCAATAGTATTTTCCCAGCTTCCCATAGACTGGTACAAAAGTAGAATAGCGAAAAATTTGTTAGAAGAAGAGGAGAGAAGGGAAACACACCGTCTTAATGATACTCACCTTTCTTTTTGCTGTCGTCGAAAATAAGATCGAAGTTTGGATCTTGTCGATCTACTTTTCGAGTAGCTCATCCAATCTTGGGTTGGTTTTCCTTCTCCAGTAAGGATCGATACAACATCTCCATTTTGGAGTTCATACGATATCGGTACGGGCTTTCCATTGATTTCAACACCATGCATATTCAGCCCAACTTCTGTATGAATCTGGAACGCCGCATCGATTGCAGTCGCACCGCGGGCAAGATTAAGAATTTTCCCGTTCCTCAAAAAGACGAAGACCCTTTTCCCAAGAAGTTCGTTTCGCACACTGTCTACAAAATCTCGAGCATTCATCTTCTCGTTTTGCCATTCCTTTATGCTCGAAAGCCACGGAGTATTGTAGATATCATCATTTCCACTTTGTCTTCTTTTTCCATCAGTATATGCCCAATGGGAAGCCATGCCGTATTCAGCAACTTGGTGCATCATATTTGTTCGAATTTGAACTTCAATTTTCTGGCCGTTCAAGATAAGTGCAGTGTGAAGACTTTGGTACCCGTTGGGCTTCGGGAAACTTATGTAATCTTTTACTCGTGTTGGCATAGGTTGAAAGCCATCAAGATGTTGTACTAATCCGAGGACATGGTAGCAAAGCCATACTCCTCTGTCAGAATCATTTTCATCATCGTCGGGATGAGTCTTCGGTGTTATGACCACACGCAACGCAACAACATCTACGATATGATCAAGGTTACGCTCTCCTTTCGTTTCCATTTTGTGCCAAAGAGAATAAATTTCCTTCATACGACCAGACACCTCTACATTCGCTGCTTGATCTCGAAGTGTTGAATCTGAGGCCAAACGATTCTTCAAAATCTGTTGAGATTTATCGAGTGTGTCTTCAAATTTCGATTGGTGTTGATGCAATCTCCTACTCAATCGTTTAGATTCTTGAGGATATAAGTACATGAAGGCTGTATCTTCTAACTCGCTTTTGAATTGCCATATTCCCATTCGATGTGCCAAAGGAGCAAAAATATCAAGAGTTTCGCGACTGATCTTAATTTGCTTTTCTGGTTTCATGTGTTTTAATGTTCTCATGTTGTGTAGTCTGTCAGCCAACTTTACTATTATGATGCGATAATCGTCTGTCATCGCAACAAACATCTGCCGCAGATTTTCTGCTTGCTCATCAGCATAGTCCGGAATAGCGAGTTTCGGAAGTTTGGATACCTTTGTTTCTCCTTCTACAATCATTCTAACGTTCTTCCCAAACATTTCTTCGAGTAGTTCAAAAGTCAAGTCGGTATCTTCCACTGTGTCATGCAACAGGCCTGCCATCACTGTAGCTTCGTCCATTTTCAATCCCGCGAGAAGCAGAGACACTTCAACAGGATGGATAATAAAGGGTTCCCCACTCTTTCGAGCCTGGCCTCTATGAGCTCGATATGCCACCCGTAATGCGTCGTACACCTTAGCAACACGCTCTGTACCCAGATAGGAAACCACTGGAAGAAGACGATCCCAATAAACATCCACCTGATCACAATCGAATGAAGACATGTCACGCAAGTCTTTATATACTTTATCCACTGTCTCTGGTTTCTTCTTCTTCTGGAAGAAGAGACCCCGCTTCATTATTGATGTCCAATTGTTGATTTCGGGAACAACTTGCTGCGATAAACTCTTTTGTTCATCTTCTCTCTCCTTTTCTTTAATGGTTTCTTCGTAAGGATATTCCAGACTCTGGAGATAATTGTTACCATACTCGTACCCGTTGATTTTTTCCGATATACCGTTCGTCGGCACGAATCCAGGACCGTTGCTGATAACATTCTGGGTTGAAGAGGCAATTGTGCTGTTTGCTTCACGCAATCCTTCTACTGCAGGAACTTTACTTAATTCGTCCATCATTGAAGGGAAACCATTATTATCATCAGCTGACCATGACTCCGAATCAAACAATAGGGTTGTTCTCCTCTTTGTTTGGATTTTTCTCACCCCAAAATTGATGAAACTGTAACCGTTCGTAAAATGATTTCCTAGAGAAGATGAGATGAAGATAATGACAACAACATAGCATGGAAGACGACGATACGATCGACATCCGGAGTCCCCGGTGTGACTTCTTGTCCTCTTCGAGCGTCTGAAGACGCATGATTTCGTCGTCGTCGTCATTCCGTACAAAAAATGGTTGTTCACTTGTGTGGTGAGATTGTTCCTCGAGATATCGCGTTAAAGCATTTCAGTATTAAAGCACTATTTGTTGTTTCAATATTTGATAAGAAGTGATATTTCTTTCAACAATCAAGAAAATTGATTTAGCTGTTGTTGGTGTGTTAGGACAACGACTCTCGTTTCTGCGATGACAATGAACACGATCACAACAGCTGTCGCCTTGCGTGTCTTTTTTTCGAACAAAACGCACGCGTTTTGCAACTTCTAAATCATTTTTGGAATCGGAATTGGGGGAGAATTTGTTCTTGTCTCCAATTTGGAAGCAATTTTTGGCTCTTCACTTAACTCCATCAAGATTTTCATTTTACATCCAGCCAAAACATCGACCTTCTAATCATAAAAAAAGACACAATGCCACGTGATAAGTTTGCAGCAATGGCCTCACGTGCCACGATTCCGAAAGCGGGTGCTAATGAGACCGGCGATGGGGGAGATTCTTCCTCAACGACAGCTCCTCGACAGCAGGAGCACCAGCAACAAGCAGAAAATGTATCTCACGCTGCTTCGTCCCCAAAACGTGATAAATTCGCAGCTCTTGCATCTCGATCTAACGCGAACCCGCAAGCACAGCAGCAATCCGACGTTACAACCTCGACGACTGTAGCTTCGCCTCCAAAACGCGACAAACTAGCAGCTCTTGTTGCCAGGTCAAGAAGCAAATCACCCATCAAAATGGACACTAGTGATGGAGTAGCTCAAGCAAATCAGCAGAATGTACCAGCTTCTGAGCAACACAAAACGACTTCAAACCCTCCGAAACGTGACAAAATGGCTGCTCTGGCTGCTCGATCAAACACCCCAACGCAACCTAACAAGTCAGAAGCTCCTCGACGCAACAAATTAGCAGCTTTAGCAGCCCGATCTGCAAATAATTCTTCTACGACAAACCAATCACACGATGCTGATAGTAGTAATACGACAATTTCTAAATCGAAAGAGGAATTAGCTGCGGAGGCTGCAATTGCTAGAAATAAGCACCTCGTAGACATCAAAGAAAGATTGTCAAAGCGCAAAGGAATACTAGACAGATTAGATCGTGCTGAAAAGCTCACATGCGATTTACTGAAAATCGCAGCGAGAACTACTGACGCCTTGCAAGATCTCAATTTCTCTGAAAATCTCTCTCAACTCTCGGTGACGTATCGATCCACTCTTCAAGAACTACATCCATTGCTCACAGTGGGTACAGAAGAAATGATCAAACCCTACCAGAATCATACCAATGAAACAAAACAGAGCATGTATGCCGCAAGGGTCGAAATGAGACTAGCAAAGGAACGCTTACAGATTCTGAAAACCTTTGCTAGTTTAGAAAAGGAAGCGAGAAGTAAAGAAGATCAAGACGCGACGACTACAGCAGCAATTGACGGCAAAGATTTGACTGTTGCCTTTGGTGAAAGTGATCGAAAACGGAAGAGATAAAGAGCTGGAAGTATGAATAATCTGGCTTTTATTCAACGTCTAGGGGAATAGAAGTTGCCGAGTCGTGGCATTTGAAAGATGTATTAGTCATTGCTTATTACGATTTTTTTCTAGCTTCTCAGCATCCTCTCATTTGCATGTTTTGCACACTGGCAGCTGCATTGAGCCCACCATCCACTATAATTGAGTCGTTCCCGAATGCCAGATCATGGGCGACTCCTTTTGAGGCAGGGGGGCCCAATGAAGCCAATGGGGCCCTATTGGGATCCGCACTGGATGCACTGCACAGTTCTGATGTTTTCGGGAATGACTCATTCTTTCTGGCTTGACAGTTGATTGTGTGTCTGAACAAAGTTGCTGTTGGGGGGTTGCTGGGGCAGATGCATCTGCTGATCATCTGAAAAAAAATCGGCGTCTGTGCGACTCCCGTCTTTTTCAAATTCGCTCGAGGAAACTGAAACATCATTCTCCCAACAAGAAGAAAACTGAAGAACCATAACACAGGAAGAACTGACAAATCTTTACCATTCATAACTTCAGTGTCACATGGGATAATGGGACAGAGTGCATCAAAGGGGCTGAGCAAAGCTGCTGGGAAAGTTGCTGCCCAGACACCTTCGTTGAAGCGTCCTCCAATTCCAAGTCGAACACCTCATCACGCATCGCCCGATAATCCAGGAACTTTTCTTCGTGGAGAAGGAGCTGCTGCCCACGACGTACGAGATAGGGGTCAAGAAATGTACTTGCAACACGTGCAGCAACAGATGCGACAAGAAAGCAAAAAGAAAACAAACAAGACCTCTGCCGATGGCACAGCTGCCACCAAGTTGAACCAAGGCGGGAACACAGAAATGCCAGAGGACCTTCTCAAGTTCATCCAAGACGTCGGGCCCGCCAAGGCAGAGATTGATCGCGAATTTACGACATCTCGACTTTTAAAGGAAGAAAATCAAGAAGAATTAATGAAGGGAGAGAGCGTCCGTACAGCAAAGAGAGAACGACGACGAATGCCGCTCATGCAGGGCGACGAGAATTTTACGACCGAAAAGAATACGAATTTTTCCTCTCAAAAAGGGTCGGTGTCGTTATCAACACCCGATATTCACGATTTTGGACTTTCTAATCTACAACTCTACGAGATGCTCAATGAAAAAGAAGAAATGAGCGACAATGAAAAAATAGTTGGCGGCTTCCATGACAAAGTTTCGTCTGAATTTGATGAAGGCCAACAGAATTATTCGTCGCCGAAAGGGAAAGAATTGAAAAAGAAGGAGCTTCAATTATTATCACAAACACTCACTATATTAGAGATTCCTAAATTACGAATTAATGAAGACGGTGATATCCTTGGGTTGCAGTCATCGGATGTCCCAGGTCCTGAAATGACCACAATAAGTTCAATTCCTGAAAGCAAAGTGATAATGGTCTTAAAAGATTTGTTGAACAATCCAAGGCAAAGTGTAGAAGGAGCCACTAACAAATTAAAGCTAAAACCCGAAGAAACAAAGACGTAGTAGCATTTCGGCAAAAAGCTGTAAAGATTACACCGAATCTACGAAGAGAGGAAAAACCCATACTAGACGAATGTTAACCGCTACAAAACTGTCCAGCATATTTGTCGTTAATTTAACTGCATGTAGTCTAGCTTTACTTGAATGCATAATCTGATGGTATTGCCTTTTGTTGGCTTTCCCACGTAAGACTGCACAAAAGAACTAAACAATCACTTGGGTTCCAAGTAGAGAGAGGAGTAGACCAGGGTGCGCATTTAAGAACTCGGTCAAACTTTCCCTAGGGAACACAAGAACAACGCATCCTTCCTGTTCAGCAGTCAATGTTGAAGTATGCAAAATGCGACTCTCTTCATCTTTCTCATGGATAACCATATTCGACAAATCATCGTTCTGTTTACTTTTCGACTCTTTCTTTTCACCAAAACCATAAGAAGGGAGCGATTCTTCTCCTTGGCCGGTCGCATCAACGATATCAGACGAATCTCCAGATTTCGACAACAAACCAGCAACCATCTTTGAAACGTCTCCTAGAAAATGACCTCTACTAAACACTAACCCCCCAGTGAATGCACGACGATCATAGAGTCGAACCAGAGCCTTATTAACGAACCGAGCTCTCGAGGAACGTCTTCTTGTCAACGACCTTCGGCGATCCCGGTCTTCTTCGAACTCCATACTATTTTGACCATCAGAACTCTGAGAAAATGAGTCATGAGAGTCACAGACAGATATATTTTCATCTTTCCCTAAAGATTCGGCTCTCTGTATCAGCGTCTTGCTCAGCTTATCAAAATCATCCGCGTCAGACATTGGCGTTCCTCTAGAACTATTCTTTGTCGAGCGTCCGAAAAAATAATCAAGATGAATATGTGCATCGTCATCACTATCACTATCGACGCGCCTCTCCGAATCGCCCTAGAGGGTTAACGAGTTTGAAAAACAGAATTTAGTCAGTCACACAAATTTCGTCAACTAATTCTGATTTGAAACATTTGACTACATACCAATTCATCTGAAGCTGTATCGAAACCGTTTTCAGATTCCCCTTTCGAACTACTTATTCCCCCATCGAAATTCTATGAAAAGCAAAACAAAAGAAGAAACATAGGTGTTTAGAATTGCTTCAATACCTGTTGTTCAGAATGCACACACATATGTTGACTTACGCCTAACATCCCAGAATTTCCTGGGGCGCGGAAGGAATTTCTTTTCCTCACTACAAAAGATGCAGTTCCTGCTACCATAAGAAATGCTTTGTCGACCGGAGCTCCCGCTCTCCAGAGTCTTTCTCCGGGATTAAAAGCAATTGGACCTTCAGCAAGACATTCAAGGTGTCTCTTTTGCACTGCTGTAAGTTTTCGTAGTCCAGAATTCATGTTGATGAGTTCCAAAATGTTTAACTTCTTAGTTGACTCATTCAAAAGTTTTTCAGTTGCTGGACTAACAATATTTGTTTGAATTGGCCCCTCATTGGATGAACCAGCCATTTTTTGTCGCTTCAGATATTTTCTATAGAGAGCCGATCCATTCTTAAGAACCCTATGAAGAATCTTGAATTCTAACGTAATAACTTTCACTCCTTCATTTGATGTTGCCACAATGTCATTATTTGATGCGTTGTTAGCATCCCCACTGAGTCGCTTTTCAGGCTGCAATGATATTGGACCGGTCCAATCCCCAGAATGCCATACAGCAAAGTGATCATCCTCTGTATGTGGTTCATTTTCTTCATTTTCTTCGATGAAAGACAACGAGCCTGTATTTGTATTCGCAGAATGTTCAACGCATGTTCCTTCCCATATAACACAAAGTATTTCGTTTCGGCGAGCCGCTGGCACAACGACATCATTTCTGTTGACAGCTTCAACTCTAGTTGATTCCAAAACTTCCATCGTTGATGTGTATGGTAAACTAAGAATAGAAAGTTATTAATATAAACGAGGTTCGCACTGCAACAGTATTGAAAAGAAAACATGAATGTTGATGTTGTGCGGCTTACCTTGTAAGGAAAGGAACTGCTTGAAGGAGATTCAAAATATACCATGAATCGGTGTTAGAAGTTGGTCTCAACGAAACTAGTGGAATTTTAGATTTCTTGCCTGACACGACGATTGAAGTTCTCGCGTGTTTTTTCAGCCTTGATTTTTCTTGACTCCCCGATTCGTTGTCTACATATTCACTACCGACGTCGTGTTTGAATCTGACGAGGCTCTCATCACTTGGAGAAGCGTCTTTATTGACGTAAGTGGAAACACCGAAGCGGGTCATCCTGTCTCCACCATTTTGTAGTTGATCAAGTCTTAACGTTCCAGCAGTACCTGTTGGAGCCTTTCGTAAATCAAATTCCTCTGGGATTTTTGACGAATGGACTACATACATTCGTTTCTTCACCCGGTTCGGGAGCTTGGACAATTCTGCGAAAGTAGTGTGCAATGGAGGGACACCTGCTTCGTGAAGCAACAGATCAGTCTCTTGTAACGGCCTATTCAATAAATCATCTGCACGTCCTTTCGAGAGCACTCCCTGCGAACAAAAGAAATTTTGTTAGCTCAAAATCTCAAAGTAACATAAGTTCCATATCGATACGATCACTAACCTTTTCCTGTAGCTTTCCAATCATAACAGGATCGTGAAGGTGATCCCCAGAAAACACGATTGATCGGCCCCTCCACTCGACTCTGAAGCCAACACATGGAATTGAATGAAGCGAGTAGAAGAATTTAAATGTTGCACCCTGGAATCTCAAGTCCTCGCCAATGATAGCAGGCTTATAGCGATGGCTGTGTCTCAATAGAGCTGGATTCAAAGAAGCGAGAGCTGCATACTTCCGAATAAAACTCTGGTAAATTGTAGGAGTTGTCATTACAACAACAGGGGATCCCGTCAAAACTTTCTGAAAAGCTCCTGCATCGTGGTCAGAATGGGTATGAGTTAAGATAATCCCAACAATTGTTCTTGGACGAATACCTTCTCGTTCTAAGGCAGCCGAGGCGTAAGGCGGAGGATCAATCATTAGGCCTCTGCCGTTAATCCACAAAACATACCCAGAAACTGAGCCACTAGGATCAAAACCATGAGAATTTCCCAAAATAGTAACACCAAAAGATGGAGGGCAAAAACTTGGGGGCGATCTGGGAATCAACATTTCCGCACTGTCAGACCTATCATCTTCAATGTCTTCAAGAAGAGATTGATCTCCAAAGCCTTCAACACCCATAGACTCGTTGACTTTCACATTGCCACTGAATCTCGCTCTACCGATAATGATATTTTCTGCATTAACGTCATGAATTATGTATTCTGTTCCACTGGGCATTTTAAATATTTCAACCCTAGGCACACAACGGTTTTTTTTCTCCTCGTCCGTTGCCGTTGATGGCCATACTGTTGCAACATCGCCTTCAAATCAAAAGGTTATAAATGAGAAATCATACGTGCAAAATGAGTGCTCGTCTCGGATTCGTTGGTTAAGATGTGCGATGAAAATACAAATGAATCATATTCTAGCTTACCGACCCATCGAGCCCTACCATAGGACCATTTCGATTTAGGTTTTTCCAACGCGCGTATTTCTTCTTCATCTTTTGGAATTTCTTTTGACGCTCCTGCTTCTTCAACCTCTTCTTTCTCTGCGTCATCAAATTCATCAACGGCTTCGTCGTAATCTTGTTGTACTAAGTCATTCACTTCGTCTTCGTTGATGACGTCTAAATTTGGAGGGACAGCCAAATTGTCATGACAACATCCATCTTGTGGCTGTCTGAAATGACAAAACTTGAGAAGCATTTCCACGGAAAGATCCTTCCCACCAAAATCTCTGAAATGCCCTAGTTCTTTTTCAAAATTTGGTATTTTTTCTTTTGGAAAGTCTTTTGCAAAGTCTTGCTCATCGTAACTAATTGGGTCGACCTTTCTTCTGAATATTTTGGGCCCCAGGAGTGTTTCTTCGAAGACGCGACAAATATTATCTTCGGCGTCCTGAGAATCCACCACGAGGGTACAAGTTTTTTGTCTGACGAAAAAATTAAAGTAACCAGGAAATTCGAATTCGGCTAAGTTGACACCTAAAGCCGGCCCCATTTCTCGACAAAAGCGCTCAGCAGGAACAATGTATATTTGAGGAACAGGTATACCCAACACCATGCTATCTTTGATTGTTTCTGGTGGAATTCCAAACTGAGATTGACACAACATTCGAAAGCCGTCAGGTTTAATGATCATTTCCAATATTCTAAACATGATGGGAACGAATACACATGAAAGGTTTTCAAGGGCACATTATACTTACCTGAACTCTTCCTACAGCTTCTGTTTCGATACTAACCCCACCTCGCGGCAACTTCGTTTGCTC